>Ga0105237_10001627_pt1 | contig 29160 bp, 20 predicted proteins | sample KBSC24metaG_FD_81520 | JGI IMG/M metagenome (GOLD analysis project Ga0105237, IMG submission 81520) | Corn rhizosphere microbial communities from Kellogg Biological Station, Michigan, USA - KBS C2-4 metaG | ecosystem: Host-associated > Plants > Roots > Rhizosphere > Soil | place: Michigan, USA... | reverse complement strand
TGAGTTGTGCGACGGGCCACGGGCACGAGCATCGCAGGGGAGTCGGAGCGAAGCGGAGACCGCCTCGCCGAAGCGCTGCGGCGGCCTGCCCGCCCCCGCCTTTGCCGTGCCGACCTCTGCACCAGAACCCGGACAACGACTGTCCGCAATGGGCCGCAAGCAGCCGCATAGCGACGATGCGCTTGGGGGCGCTTCATGTCAGCCCGCACCCTGCGGCTGCACCAGCCGCAGCAGCTCCTTCGACAGGCCGGCCAGCTGCGATGCCGTCTGCAGCGTCTGCCCCGAACTCGCCTCGGTCTCCCTGGTGGCCTGCGCGGTATTCGAGATCGCCAGGTTGACCTGCTCCACCGCCGTGCTCTGCTGCTTGGTCGACAGCTCGATCTCGCGCGCCGCCTCGGTCGTCGTGGCCACGAGGCCGGCGATCTGGCGGAAGGCCGTGGCGACCTCGCCGAACTGGCGCGAGCCCGCGTCGACCGCCTTCGAGCCGGTCTCGGTGGCCATCACGGTGGTGTTCACCGCGCCGCGCACGTCGTCGATGAGGGTGCGAACCTCCTTGGTCGATCCGGCGACGCGATCGGCGAGCTTGCGGATCTCGTCGGCCACGACGCCGAAGCGCTTGCCTGCATCGCCGGCGCCGGTGGCCTCGATGGTGGCGTTGATGGCCAGGATGTTGGTCTGCTCGGCGAGCTCCGACACGATGTCGAGCACCGCACCGATCTGCTGCGACTTCTTGCCCAGCTCGAGCATGTGGTTCACCACCAGATCCACCTGCTGGCGGATGCCCAAGATGGAGTCGTTGGCGAGCCGCATCGTGCCGTCGCCGGACCGCGCCGCGGTGGCCGTCTGCTCCGCCACGCCGGACACGCGCTGCGCACTCTCGGCGATCTGGCGCGAGGTGGCGAGAAGCTCGCTGATGGTGGTGGTGATCTCGGTCATCGAGGTTGCCGATTCCCTGGCGCCGGCCGCCTGCTGGTTGGCAGCCGATTGCAGCTCCGTCGACGAGAGTTGGACATGCCGCACCGCCGCGGCGATCTGCGCCGTCAGCGAGCGCGTGAGGAAAAAGCCCGCGCCGCTGACGAACACCAGGCAGAACAGGGTCCCGAGGACGATGGTCGAACGCGCACCGCCGGCGGCGGCCTCGACTTCGTCGGCGCGCTGCTTGAGCAGATCTCTCTCTTCAAGCTCCATTTGTTCGGCCAGGCGGCGCAGATCGTCCATCGATTTCTTGCCCTCGCCGGTCTGGATGAACTTGATCGCCGCCTCCAGGCCCGCCTGCCGGCGCAGCTCGATCGTCTTCTTCAGCTCGGCCAGCTTCGCCGCGACCAGGGGCTCGGCGGCGTCGAGCCGCTTCTGCTGGCTGGGGTTGTCGGCGGTCAGCTCGCGCAGGTCCTTCAGCAGCTTGGCGATCGCGCCGTTCGCCGTCTGATAAGGCTCGAGGTAGGCCTCGTCGCCGGTCAGGACGAAGCCGCGCTGCCCGGTCTCCGCGTCCTTGAGCTGGCTGACCAGGGCGGCCACGCGCTCCAGCACGATGTGGGTGTGCGTGACCAGGTAGCTGGTCTTCGTGAGCGCATCGATGCTGCGGTACGCGACGCCGCCGATGCCCAGCAGCAGCACGAACGAGACGGCAAAGCCGATGGCGATCTTCCTTCCGAACGTCCACATGTCGCCCCCTCCTTCAGTCGAAGCCTTGTTGCACGATGGTCTCGATCGTCTCGAGAACCGACTCGATCGATACGACCGGCCGAACCCCTTCGGGCGTGCGCAGCACATCCCGCACATGTCGCCGCGCGGGCTCCGTGCCGGGCTGCGGCGCACCGGCTCCGCGCGCCAGCCGCAGATGGCCCTCGAAGGCCCCGAACGCGAGGGCGGCCGGCCGCGCGGCGGCGATCATCAGCCAGCGCGGCGGATCCTGCGCGGCATAGCCGAGCAGCGCCCCGAGGTCGTACGCCGGAACGATGGCCCCGCGAAAGCCGATGATGCCGATCAGCTCGGAGACCGGGCTCGGAAGGCGCGTGAGCGAGGTCAGCGGGAGAAGACAGGCGACATCGGCCAGGCGCACCGCATGAGCGTCGCCGGCCAGCCGAATCGCGAGAAAGTCCTCCCGCGCTTCGCGCTCGCCGTGCGGCGCTTCGGCGAACGAGCCATCGAAGTCCTGCCGCAGCTGAGCCGCCGTGCGCGACGCATCGTTCATCGTGCCCCTCCGATGGCCCGCAGCTCCGCATGACACAGCGCGAGCAAGGCGCCGCGATCGAAGCCCCCGCCGAACAGCAGCAGGCGCGACGCCTCCTCGCGCTGCAGCAGCGTGACGGCCTGGTCCAGCTCGCGGCGCATCGCGTCGTGGTCGCCGGCGCGGCGCGCGAGCAGGCCGAGGTGCAGGCGCGGCATCGCGAAGGCAGGATCGAGGTAGGCCGCGACCTGATCGCGATCGGCGGCGCCGGCCTGGTCGCCCGCGGCCTCGCGGCACAGCGCCAGCACGTAGTGCGCCCCGGCGTTCAGTCCGTCGATGGCCAGCAGGCGCTGGCAAGTCTCTTCGGCGAGCGCCAGATGATCGTGATGCACGAGCAGCACCGCATGCAGCAGCAGCACGTCCGGATCGCGCGTCGATTCGGGCGGCAAGGCCTGCACCAGGGCCAGCGCATCGGCAAAGCGCTCTTGCCGGAACAGCTCGAGCGCATGCCCGAGATGCCAGCCGGCGCCGACCGGAACCTCGTTGCGGCCGGCGCCGCTGGCAGGCTGCTCCGTCAGCGCGCGGATGCGTTCGGCGGCCTTGCCGATCGCGTGGACCCAGCTGTCGCCGGCCTCGATGGCGGCGGCGCCGACCCACGCCCGAGCCTGCATGCCATCGTTTGCCGCAGGGTCGATCGTGTCCCTGCGGCGGTAGTAGAAGGTTCCGTGCGTGTGCCGCAGATCGAAGTCCTGCGTCAGGCCGCGCAAGGTCTCGGCATGCCCGAGGAACAGGGTGCCGCCCGGCGCCAGCGAACGGGCGATGCGCGCCACCGCGGCCCGGACGTCGTGCGGCGTGAAGTACATCAGCACATTGCGGCAGAACACCACGTCGAAGCTGCCCGGCCGCCAGAACTCGGCGTCGTCCACGCTGAGGTTGCGCTCTTCGAACGTTACCGCGGTGCGTATCGCGTCGTCGAGCGCCAGCTCTCGTCCATCGGGCCGGAACCAGCGCTCCTGCAAGGAGGAAGGCGTTTCGCGCATGCTCCAGGACGTGTAGCGTGCGCGCCGCGCCTTCTCGATCATCGCCCGATTGAGATCCACGGCGTGAATCGACAGGTTCCATGACGCGTCGGGCAGCAGCCCGTGCAGCGCCATCGCGATCGAATACGGCTCTTCGCCCGAGGCGCAGCCCGCCGAGAGGATGCGCAGGTTCCGACCGGCCGCCCGTGCACGCAGGCGCTCGGGCAGCACCTCCTCCTGCAGAGCACGGAACTGGTCGATGTTGCGGAAGAAGTAGGTCTCGCCCACCGTCAGTTCTTGCGCCAGCGCGGCGAATTCGTCGCGCGCCGCGCCGGATTCGAGTTGCGCCAGATAGAGTTCGCCGGCCAGAGAGCCGGATTCCACCCGCTGCCGCAGGACGTCGCCGAGCCAGCCCAGCCTTGCGTCCTCGAACTGCAGGCCGAACCGGCGTGCGACGATGGTCCTGAAGCGCTCGATCAGCGCAGAGTCCGGCGCGCTATTCATCGCAAGCCTCCGGCCGCCCGCAGCACCACGTCTTCGGGCAGCAGTCGAGCGCTGCGCAGCACCAGCAGCAGTTCGGAATCCAGCAGACCGACGGAGGCGATGACATCGCCGCCTGCCTCGCGCAGCAACGCGGGCATCCCATGCAGCGATTCCGACGCGAGCGCGCGCACGCCGAGCACGCCGCCCACAGCCAAGGCAATGCGGCGCTCGCCGGCAATGACGATGATGAAGCGTTCCGTGCTGTCCTCCTGCTCGCCCAGCAAGCGCGCTGCATCGACGACGGGCACCAGGGCGCCGCGAATCACGGCCAGCCCGAGCACGTAGGGTGGTGCGCCCGCGACCGGCTCGACCGGCAACGGGCGCAGCGTCTCGACCACGTGCCGCAGCGGCAATGCGCACAGCCGAGTACGCACTCGGCAGATCAGCGACAGATCGACGTTGCGGTCAGCCACGAAGCGCCTTCAGACTGCTTGACATTGAGCTGAATCCGCCAAGGGGACTCTGGGTCACGGCACCGAAGTGAAGCAGGCAACGCAGGGGCACGCAATCTGTCAATGCTTACAGCTTGACAGATGTCGCGGAATCTGCTGCCGCAACGGCGATCGCCATGCCGCGTCAGGTCGGCGCATCGGCCGGCAACATCCGGTCGATCTCGCGCAGCGCTTGGCGCAATTCGTCGGCCACGCGGTCGCGGCTGGCACCGCGGGCATCGTTGCCGGCCGCCAGCTCGGCATGCAGGGCAGCGGCGGCGGCCTGCAAGGACTTCGCGCCGATGTTGCCCGCCAGACCCTTGAGATCATGGAGGCGGTGCACCAGATCGTCGGCCGACGCGTAGGAAGGCGGGCCGCGCAATGCCTCTTCGAGATCGGCATGCACCTGGCTGAAGCCGCGCAGCATGCGGCGATAGAGATAGGCATCGCCGGCACAGCGGGCGAGCCCGTCGGCGGCATCGATCGGGCCGGCCATGCCATCGGGTGCCCAGTCGGTGACCGGCGACGGTTCGTCGCGCAGCGGAAGCGCCTTGGACGCGGTGATCCAGTCGGCCATCGTGTGCAGCATCAGGTGGACATCCAGGGGCTTGGCGATGTGCGCGTTCATGCCGCTCGCGAACGCGCGCTCGCGGTCGGTGGCGAGTGCGCTGGCAGTCATCGCAATCACCGGCAGATCGTGCCAGGCCGGGTTCTGGCGCAGCAGGCGCGTCGCGGCGTAGCCGTCCATCACCGGCATCTGGCAATCCATCAGCACGCCGTCGAACGGGCCGTCTTCGTTCAGCCGCTGCAGCGCGTCCTGGCCGTTGGCAGCGACGACCACGTCCATGCCGGCGCGGCGCAGCAGCTCACGGGCCAGTTCCTGGTTCAGCGGATGGTCCTCGACGAGCAGGATGCGGGCGCCGGCGAGCCGCTCGCGCAGCTTGCCGTCGAGCGCGACCGCAGGCGCCCGCGCGGGGCGGGGAGCCGGTGCGGTCGCGCCGACCTGCATCAGGCAATCGCACAGACTCGACGGGGTCACCGGCTTCTGCAGCACGCCCGCCAGACGCAAGCCGGCACTCGCGCGCAGCGCATCGTCGCGCGAGAACGCGGTGACCAGCAGGATGCACGGCCGTATCCTGGGATGCCGCTCGACGATGCGACGTGCGCTGGCCACGCCGTCCATGCCCGGCATCTTCCAGTCGAGCAGGATCCAGCTGTAGGCGTACGGCGTCTCGTCGACGAACTGCAGCGCGTGCGCGCCGCTGGTGGCACGGTCGACGACGATGCCCAGCGCCTCGAGCATGCGGCCGAGGACTTCGAGCGCCGCCGCGTTGTCGTCGGCCAGCAGCGCGCGCCGGCCCTGCAGTTCGGCAGCGCTGAGCGCACGCGGCACGGCAGCGTTCGACGCGCTGCGACCGAAGCGGGCGCTGAAGTGGAAGGTCGATCCCTTGCCTTGTTCGCTTTCCGCCCAAAGCCGGCCGCCCATCTTCTCGACCAGCTGGCTGGCGATCGACAGCCCCAGCCCGGTGCCGCCGAAACGCCGCGTCGTCGAGCTGTCGGCCTGCATGAAGGGCTGGAAGACGCGCTCGAGCTGCTCGGCCGTCATGCCGACGCCGGTGTCGCGCACCCAGCCGTGCAGCTCGACGCTGTACGCGTCCTGCGACAGCAGCTCCATGCCGACCGTGACTTCGCCGCTGTCGGTGAACTTGATCGCGTTGCTGCCCAGGTTCACGAGCACCTGGCGAAGCCGCACCGGATCGCCGATCAGCCGCTCGGGCAGATCGGGTGTCGCGCTGAACAGTAGCTCCAGCCCCTTCTCGTCGGACCTCAGACCGAGCACGTCGGCCATCTCGCCGATCACGGTATCGAGCGCGAAATCGATGCGCTCGAGCTCCAGATGGCCGGCCTCGATCTTCGACACGTCGAGGATGTCGTTGAGGATCTGCAGCAGGTTGCGCGCCGCGCCGTGGGCCTTCTCGACATAGTCGCGCTGCTTCGGCGGCAGCCCGTCCTCGAGCGCCAGATGGGTCATGCCGATGATCGCGTTCATCGGCGTGCGCAGTTCGTGCGACATGTTGGCGAGGAAGCTGGACTTGGTCTGGCTCGCCGCTTCCGCCGCATCGCGCGCATGCTCCAGCACGGTCTCGGCCTGCTTGCGCGCGGTGACGTCCTCGATCACGGCGCAGAACTCCGGCTCGTCCTTCCACTCGAGCGCGATGACGCTGACGGAGGCTTCGAACGTCGTGCCGTCGAAGCGGCAGAAGCGCCATTCGTTGTGCTGCACGCGCTCGCGCGAATCGATGTGCCGGCGCATCAGTTCGAGGATGCTCGAGCGGCTCGTGCGCCCGTCGGCCTGCTGTTCCGGCGACAGCGGCGGATACCACGGGACACGGCCGAGCAGCGCGCTGCGCTCGTCCGCGCCGAACAGCTTCACCGCCGCGGAATTGCAATGCGTGATGCCGCGCTGGCGGTCGAACAGCAGGTAGCCGTTCGGCGCGTGTTCGAACACCGCCTCGAAGCGCGCCTGCGCTTCCCGGCTGGCCGATCGCAGCTGCGCGTTCGCAGCCGTCAGCGAGATCTCGACGCGCTGGCTGCGCGACCGCAAACGCGCATCGAGCACGGAAGTGAAGAGGGCCAGCGACAGCACGGCCAGCGATGCCAGCCCGACCAGCAGGCCCAGGCTCTGGCCGCTCAGCGCATTCGCGCTCAGGCAGACCGTGCCTACGGGAAAGCTCGCCGCCGCCATGCCGGTATAGTGCATGCCGCTGATGGCCAGCCCCATCACGACGGCGGCGGCCAGCTGATAGGCGAGGCTGCGGCGGTCGCTCATCTCGCGCAGCCAGAAGAAGATCCGCAGCGCCGCCCCCGAGGCCGCGACGGCGATCGCTGCCGACGCGGCGATCAACCCGGCGTCCCACACGATGGGCGGCGACATGTCCAGCGCCGCCATGCCGATGTAGTGCATCGCGCAGATCGCCGCGCCCATCACCAGCGAGCCGCCGGCCAGGCGGCGCCAGGTGAGCGCACCGTGGCTCGCGACCCACAGCGCGACGCCGGACGCGCCCACCGCGGCGAGCCACGACAGCAGGGTCAGCAGTCGGGCATAGCCGAGCGCGATCGGCAGCGCGAACGCCAGCATGCCGACGAAATGCATCGACCAGATGCCCGTGCCCATCGCGATGGAGCCGCCGAGCGCCCAACTGATCGCCTCGCTGCGATCGGCCGCACGCACCCGCTTGGCGAGATCCAGCGTCACGTACGAGGCGAAGCTCGCGATCAGCACGGATGCCAGCACGCCCGAAGGGTTGTAGCTCGAAGTCAGGTAGTTCAAGTCTTCCTCACAGCGCTCGGGGGGCGTCGCTCGCACACCTTCCGAAAGCACTCGTCAGGCGACCGCAGCTATTCGCTCCCCCGCAGGCGCGAGGAATTGCGCGTTCATCGCCATGTCCCGTGATGAAGCATGCCGCATGTTCTCGTCCGTGCGCGCGTATTGCGCCCGGCTGCGAGAGCGGTCTATCGGCCTGTCTGCGTTGCGCGCATCCGCCGGCCGAGTGGCGCCGTAAACAGAGCTGTCGAAACACCTGTCCTGGAGACCACCATGTCCACACCGATCGAGACCGTTCAGACCGCCTACGAGGCCTTCGGCCGCGGCGACATTCCGGCGCTGCTGGACCAACTCACCGACGACATCGAGTGGACCTTCGACGGCAGCACCGGCGATGCCTACATGAGAACTGCCCGCGGCAAGGAAGACGTCACGCGCTGGTTCGGGCAGGTCATGGCCATCGACGGCATCCAGGTGTTCGAGCCCCGGCAGATGCTGGCCGGCCCCGATCACGTCACGGTGATCGGCTGGGAACGCACGCAGGCGCTGCCCGCAGGGGGCATCTTCGAGACCTCGTGGATCCACGTGTGGCAGCTTCGGGGCGCCCGAATCGCACGGTTCCTCGGCATGTTCGATACCGCCGCGGCGGCCCGGGCGCGCGCCGCGTCCACCGCAGCCGACTGAGGGCTCAGCGGGCGATGCCGTCGTGCGGCAGCACGTCCGCCACCATCTCCATCGATTTCCACTTGGGCACGGGCGGTGTCTGGCCGGGGCGCGGCACGTAGGGCGACGGCTCGGCGGCTGCACCGCGGTGGATGTAGCGCGGGCAGTTCGGGAAGATGCGTTCGGCGTGCACCCGAACCACCAGCTGCGCGCCGACAAAGCTGCCGAGCAGCGGATCGTCGTCAGCGATGCGGGCGCTGCCATTGACACGCAGCCGCCGCGGCGACTCGAAGTCGATGAACAGCAGCCCGATACCCGGGTTGGCGATCAGGTTGCCCAGGCTGCGGAACATGCCGTTGCCGTCGTAGTCGGGGAACACCAGCTCGTCGCCTGCGGTCACGCGCACGAAGCCGGGGTCGCCGCCCTTGTACGAGCAGTCGGGCCGGCCCTCGGCGTCGGCGCTGGCGAGGAAGAACATCGAGCGGCTCTCGATGAAGCTGCGGTCCTCGGCAGTGAAGGCCTTGCGGCCCAGCCGCTCGTCGAGCCGATCGGCGAGGCGGCGGGTGTCGAAGCGGTCCTGCAGGGCGCGCATGCCGGCGTGGTAGGTCTCGCTCATGACGCGTCTCCGGTTCGGGTCTCGGTCACGGGGAGCTGCGGCCGGTGGTCGACCTGCAGCCGGAAGAGGTCGGGCCGCGCATGGTGTCCCGCCACGTCGAGCGCGGCGATGGCCTTGCCCAGCGTCGCGGCCCGGTCGAGGAAGACCGGGGCGAGCTGCACGATGGCGATGCGCGACATGGTCACACCTGCCCGGCCAGGATCCACTTCTCGCCGCAGGCGGCGCCGTCGCGCAGCATCGTCAGCGTCGCGTCCATGCGCGTGCCGTGCACGACGCCGCGCCAGCGCAGCTGACCGTACTTCGGACTCTCGGTCTCCGACTCGAACACGATGCCGCCGGCCGATTCGTGTGCGGCGTAGGCGCCGTCCCCGTAGCCGTAGCGGTCGCAGGCGGACGAGCGGAAGCGCCCGTCCTCGAAGCTGAGGGTGTCGGCATCGCCGGCGGTCTTACCGCATTCGAGCACGATGCCGTCGAAGCGGCGGCCGTCGAGCAAGTGCGAGACGGCGGCTTGGGTCAGGACTGTGGACATGGTGGGCTCCTTCGAGTGGCTGAACGGTGGCGCGTCGAAACGCGTGACCGCACTGTGTGCGCCCACCGTTGGAACCGGCGTTGGAAGCTGCGTTGTCGACTGCATCGCCGGGACGACAGACCGCGAGTGTTTCGGGGCAGCGCCGACGATGCTGCAAACGTACAACAGCGCGAGCCGCTGGAGTCGATTACGGGTTTACACTGATCCCAGGACATTGTCAGATTGCGGATGCCAACTGGCCCTGTGAAGCACGTGCTCCCGGGGCAGTGCCCGCAAGGGGCTGCAGGTTGACGTTGACAGCGCCTTGAGCGCCCTTGCAGTCCACGCTCTTTCAGGGCAGCCCGCCGGGCTGCGCCGAGCAACCCATCGGCTGGGCAAAGGCCCGCCACCGAGCCGCGATGCGGCGCCCAGTCGCTGTACGAAGCCCGCCCGATCGGATGGATCGGCTCGAGGCCGGTACTCCGACTCGCCGTGGACCTGCTGCCCGCGCAGCACCGAGCTGCGCGCCCCACCCCACTGATTTCCCGGAGGGTTCATTCATGAACATCCACGACACGCCTTGCGCGCCTCATGCCGCGCCAGCACGCCGCCAGCGCCTCGACGAACTCGCAGCGCAGGCGCAATCGATCATCCTGTCGCGCCAGGACGCGGGCACCGGCCTGCTGCCGGCCAGCACCGCGATCACGGTGCATGGCGATTACACCCACGCCTGGGTGCGCGACAACGTCTACAGCATCCTCGCCGTCTGGGCGCTGGGCCTGGCCTACCAGGACATCGACACGGCGCGCGCCGCCGCGATGCACGACAGCGTGCGGCGACTGATGCGCGGCCTGCTTTCGGCAATGATGCGCCAATCGTCCAAGGTCGAGCGCTTCAAGCACACGCAGGACCCGCTCGACGCGCTGCACGCGAAGTACGCGACCGATACCGGCGAGCCGGTGGTGGGCGACGCCGACTGGGGCCATCTGCAGATCGACGCGACCGCGCTCTACGTGCTGATGCTGGCGCGCATGAGCTCGCCCGGCCGCCCGAAGAGCTCATACCGGAGTGCGCAGCACGAAGGTTCTCCAGTGAACTCGCCCGGCCGCCCGAAGACCTCATACCGGAGTGCGCAGCACGAAGGTACTCCAGTGAGCGCCAGCGACCTGGCCATCGTGCAACACCCCGACGAAGCGGCCTTCGTGCAGAACCTGGTGCACTATCTGGCGCGCGCGCACCGCACGCCCGACTACGGCATCTGGGAGCGCGGCCACAAGCACAACGGCGGCGTGGCGGAGCTCAACGCCAGCTCGATCGGCATGGCCAAGGCGGCGCTGCAGGCCATTGCCGGCTTCGATCCGCTGCCCGGGCGCTGCCCGCCTGTCCAGGTGGTGGCCGATGACATCGCCGACGCGAGCAAGGTGCTCGAAGGTCTGCTGCCGCGCGAATCGGCTTCCAAGGAAACCGATGCGGCATTGCTGTCGGTGATCGGCTTTCCGGCCTTCGCAGTGGACGACCCTGCCCTGGCGGCGCGGACGCGCCGCGAGATCGTCGACAAGCTGCAGGGCCGCTACGGCTGCAAGCGCTTCCTGCGCGACGGCCACCAGACCGTGCTCGAGGACGCCAGCCGCCTGCACTACGAGCCCGGTGAGCTGCTGCGCTTCGAGCACATCGAAAGCGAATGGCCGCTCTTCTTCACCTACCTGCTGCTCGACGCGGCCCTGGCCGGCGACGATGCACTGGCGGCCGACTACCGCAGCCGGCTCGAGGACCTGATGCAGACGCACGACGGCCAGCGCCTGTTGCCGGAGCTGTACTACGTGCCGGAAGAGGCGGTCGAGGCAGAGCGCGCGCAGCCGCACAGCCAAGCGCGGCTGCCCAACGACAATGTGCCGCTGGTGTGGGCGCAGAGCCTGTACCTGGTCGCCGTGCTGCTGCAGGAAGGGTACGTCGACGCTGCCGCGTTGAAGCCGCCGCCGTCGGCGCCGTCCGGGGTCGAAGTCCAGGTGGCCTTGCTGGCATCGGATGGGCTGGTGCAGGCCAGGCTTGCCGCGCAGGGCATCCACAGCGAGACGCTGCAGGACATCGCCGGCGTGCGCGTCGGCTATGCCCAGGCGCTGCAGGGTGCTTTCGGCGAACTCGGCCGCAGCCCTGCGCTCGGCCTCAGCGGCCGCCCGGCGCACCGGCTCGGCAGCCTGGCCACGAGCTGCGTCTACACCGTGGGTCAGCGGCGCACGCAGACGCTGATCGTGCTGCCGTCGCTCTTCGACCGAAGGAGCTTCTACCTGTGGCGCGACAACCGATTGCTGGTCGCCGAGGTGCAGGCGGAGCTGACCTACATCCGCCGCCATTGGCGCGAACGCGGGGAGCCTTTGCTGGCGCTGTGGATCAGCGAGCCGATGCTGCAGGCCGACGGCTGCGACGAGCTGATCGATTTCCTGAGCCGGCTGCAACGCAGCACCACGCCCGGCGTGCACAGCGGCCCGCTGGCCGAGTTGCTGAAGCGCGGCGAGCGGCGTCACCTGGACTGGATCGAGGCCCTGCCCGAGCACAGCATCCTCAGCGGGACGCAAGCGCCTGACGAGACGGCCGCCCTGCCCTGGGACGAAGCCGCGACCCGTCCCCTGACTTCGGCCCGCGCGGCCGTCCTCGACCAGGAGAGCGACGAGGGGCTGTGCCGGCAACTCGCGCGCAGCCGCAATCCGTACGAGCTGGTGGAGATCGTCGGCCTGCTCTTTCGGCGCCACGGCGCCGAGTTCGATGCCGGCGCGGCCGGCCGTGTCGGGCCGCTCGCGGCGTCGCTGTATGCCCGTGCCGGCCGGCAGCGGCGGTGGGGCGTGCTGCGCCGCGCCGCCGGGCTGCTCGACATCTACGACGAAACGCTGGAGGACGCCGTGGCGCAGATCGTGGCACGGCGCAAGCGCATCGCGCTCGGCCGCGACTGGAGCGCGGGCTCGGTGGCCCACCGGCCCCTGAGCCACGGCGAGATCGTGCGGCGCCTCGGCGAGCATTCCGGGCACGACCCGCGCGCGCGGGTGATGGTGCAGGAAATCATCCTGCTGCTCGGCACGCTGGCCAAGGCCGACGCCGCGCTGCTGCAAGGCACGCAGACGGTGCGGCCGTGGCATCTGCAGCTGCTGCTCACCGGCTGGCTGGCGCGCGAGCACGGCGTGAGCCACGCGGAGGCGTTCGACCACCTGCTCGAGCTGAGCCCGCACGCGATCCTGAGCCGCTTGCTCGAGCTGCTGCGCAATCCGCAAAAGATGAGCCACGGCCTGGTGCCGATGCAGCCGGCAACCGACGGCATTCCTGCGCCGTCGGCTGCAGCGCCGGCGTGCACGGTGGACGAGGTGCCATTCCCGCCACCTGACGGCGGCTGGTCGGTCTGGCGCGAGGCGACCGGCGCGGTGATGCGCGTGCCCGATGACTTCCATGTCCGCGTGTGGGAGCTGTTGCAGCGCTGCTCCGGCCTGGTCATCGGCGACCCGCGAGACACGGGCAACCGGCTCGACGCTGAAATCGCCTGCGCCGATTCGACGCCGTCGGAGCTCGGGTTCGCGCTCCAAGTGGAAGATCTGCTGAACAAGATCCAGGCCAGCGAGTACCGCCAGCTCGCGATCGAGGTGCTGCTGGCGGCATCGGCGCTGTGCCGCAGCCACCCGCAGCTGCGCGTCGACGGTGACCTGATCGTCGACGAACTCGTGTGCCATGCGGTGCGCATCGGCTGGCAATCGCACGAGGCGGAGGAAGCCGCGGGCACCGCCGTCGAGGGCCCGCCGGCGGCCGGCGCGTGGCTGGCGGTCTATGCCAGCCCGCCACAGCGCGTGGCGGATCTGGTCTCGACTGCCTGCATCGAACTGCTGGCGCGCGCGGCCGAGACCCAACAGACGCGCAGCATGGCCGAAGCCATGGAACCTCGGCACGCCGCCCCGATGCCGTGCGCATCCGACGACCTTCTTGCGTTGAATCAGCGCCGTTCATCGGCGACGATTCAATGAGCAGCGAAGGCAGATGCCATCACCACGCGTGGCCAAGGAGGCCGCTACTGGAGTCGGATCTCGCCGTCGAAACGCACTTCGAGCTGCAATTGCGCGACGCGCAGCGTCATCGTCGCCGCGAGTGTCTCGGTACCGCCGATCGTCGCCGCCGCAATGGCTTTCGCCACCGCCTGCTCGATCTCGCGCTGCGAACTCACGCCGACCGTCTTCAGGTACGTGCGGATGCTGAGGTTGAGGATCTCTTCGTTCACGGTCGCCTCCATGTCATGACGCCGGCGCCAGCAGCGTGTCGACCAGCACACGCATCCGCCGCCAATGCGAGCCTTCCCAGAAAACGCGTGCACAGCCGTCGCAGGCGGCGAAGCGTTGGTGACGCTCGCGCACGCCCGGCGGCAGCCGCGTCGCGACCTGCTCCTTGTCGACCGCGCGCAGCAAGGCGTTGCAGCTGAGGCAGCGCGTGAACGGCTGCGCCGAGCTGGCGAGGTCGAGCCGATCGAAGACCTCGCGCAACTGCAGCTCGCTGCGCAGTGCACGCACGTAGCAGCCATGCGTGATGCTGCGACGCTTGAGCAGCTCGCGGTCGCGCGTCAGCACGATGCGCCCCTGCTCCGCGGCAAGGCGCTCGATCTCGTCATCGCGGAAGTGGTTGTCGTACAGCGTGTCGAAGCCGGTCATGCGCAGCAGGTGCGCGAGCCCGCCCAGATGGGCATCGGCGACGAAGCGGGTTTCGCGCAGCGCACGCTCGCGCACGCGCAGCAGCGGGGTGACATCGAAGGCTTCGAACTTCGGATAAACCGTCACGCGGTCGCCCTCGCCGAGCGCGCGTTCGAAGCCCACCGACTCGCCGTTGACCAACACGAGCTCGACTTCGGTATGCGGCACGCCGAGCGCCTCGATCATGTGCTTGGCGTTCGCCGCATCCGCGCAACGGCAGGCAAAAGCGCGCGCGCGCCGCTCGGGCGCGAGGAAGTCGTTCAGCTCGGCGTAGAAGCGGAACGTTGCAGTGACAGCCATGGCGTGCACGGCGACGCGAATCGCCGCCGGAGAAAGCTCGAAGTTTGCTCCCGGACCCATGGGCAATTCGAGGGGGAATCCCGCGGTGCGGCTGCAATGCAAAGGCGTACCATGACCGGAAAAGCGAAGCGCTCGGTAACACAAGCGTTGAGGGCATCCCATGAGACAGTTCATTCGCCATCCGGTCGACGTCCCCGTCGAGATCGGCACTGCCGCATCGGGCCCTCCTTCTGCCGTTCACACCCACGACATCAGCGTTGGCGGCTTGGCCATCCGGTCGCGCGTGGCCGTCGCACCGGGCGCCGGCGTGGACATTCGCATCGCCTTCGTGCAACCCGTCTTCAAAGCCCATGCACGCGTCGCCTGGTGCCACCCGCACGAAGAGGAAGGCTTCGAACTCGGCGTGACGTTCCTGGATGCCGAGGACGCTTTTCTCGCTCGCATGGTGGAGCAGATCTGCCACATCGAGGACTACCGTCAATCGGTCAGTCGGCTCGAAGGGCGTCAACTCACGGCGGAGGAGGCAGCCGTCGAGTGGATCGCCGAGCATGCCGCGCAGTTTCCCGAGATCGGTTCGAGTCGCGTGCACTAGCGGGACGAGGGCAAGCCGCCGAGGCCGACGCCTCGAGCGATCCGATTCCCCAACCCCCAGGAGCCAAGCCCATGATCGATCACCTGGACCATATCGTGCTGACCACTCACGACGAAGAGGCCTGCGTTCGCTTCTATGTCGGCATCCTCGGCATGCAGCTGGAGACCTTCAGTACCGGCCGCAAGGCCTTCCGCTTCGGCAATCAGAAGATCAATGTTCACATCAAGGGGCACGAGTTCGAACCCAAGGCGGACAAGCCGACACCCGGATCGCTGGACATCTGCTTCATCGCCAGCATGCCGCTCGACTCGGTGATCGCCCGCCTGAACGAGCTGAAGGCGACGATCGTCGAAGGCCCGGTGATGCGGACCGGTGCGACCTCGAAAATCCGTTCGGTGTATCTGCGCGACCCGGACCAGACCCTGATCGAGATCGCGGAGCTGCATCCCTGATGCGAACGCAGGGCAGGAATCGTGTTCGCCCGGTCAGTGTTTGAGTTCGGCGCCGCCGACATCAAGCAGCTTCACGCCGGCCAAGGGATGGGCGATCCCGCCATCGCCATAGCTGCCGACGACCTTGGCGATGACGACCTGGTAGCCGGCCAGCCATTGCTGCTGGCGCTGCTTGGCATCGATATGGGCCGGGTGCTTCATCAACGCCTGCAGCGACTCCATCGTCTCCCAGTAGTAGACGTTCGAGATGAGCCCGCTGGACGGGTTCTCCCAGCTCTCTTCACCGAGGTAGCCCGCGGTGGATCTGGCGATTTGCGCGATGACGTCGTCCAGCGCGTGAAACGCGTCGTCGAACTCGCGTTTGGCGAAGGTGAAGGTGGATGTGTACATGGCTCAAAGCGCTCGGCGTGCGTCAGCCCGCCTTGCGCATGGCTTCCGCCAGCTCGCCATGCCCGCGAGCGGCCAGGGTCTCGGCGGCGTTGAGGCGATCGCGGGCCTCCTTGTTCTGGCTGAGCTTTGACTTGCCGACGAGCGAGCTGATCTCGATCTGGATGCCGACGATCTTGCTCAACATGTCGTCGATGAACTCGGGCGCGGATTCGCCCATCTTCCACGGCCTCGGTTCGGCCGCTTCGTGATGCCGGGTCAGGCGTGCGACCAGTCCACGCACGAAGCGTTCGTCGTCGAGCACCGTGAGCGTGCCGTGCGCGTGCACGACCTCGTAGTTCCAGGTCGGCACCTGGCGGTGCGCCTCGTGCTTGCTCGGGTACCAGCTCGGCGACACATAGGCCTCGGCGCCGCGGAAGATCACCATCACCGCGGCGCCCGAAGGGCAGCGCTGCCACAGCGGGTTCGCACGGGCGACATGGGCCGACAGCGTGCCCAGCGGCCCGGTGCCTGGATCGAACTCGAAGGGGACGTGGTCGGCGTCCAGGCCCTCGGCGCCGGATCTCACCAGCACGCCCAGCGGGTGCGTGCGCATGATCCGGTGCAGATGCTCGGGCTGGGCCGGTGTGAAGTGCGGCGGGATGTACATCGCGGAATGGCAGGGTCTCGGGTTGCAAGAATGACCGCATACTGACCCCAAACCGGCACAATCACAAGATCCAGTTTTCGACGATTTCGATGGGCCAGTTGCGCACGCCTGCTGCGAGTCATCCGGGGGCCGCCGGAGCCGGTCGGCGCCTCTATGACACCTTGCGCCGCCAGATGGCCGACGGCACGCTGTCAGCGGGTGCCCGCGTGCCGTCCACGCGCGCGCTGGCCGCCGAGCTGGGCGTGTCGCGCACCACCGTTACGTCGGTCTACGAGCAGCTCGCGGCCGAGGGCTTCATCGTCACCTCCGCCGGGCGCGTCGCGCGTGTCGCCAGCCAGCTTGCGCGTGCCGCCGCAGCGCCGAAGCGCGCCCGGCCTGCGCCATCGCTGTCGGTGTACGGGCGGCGCGTCGAGAAGATGAGCTTGTCGGCCTTGCCCGCCGGCGAACCCTGCCGCATCGACTTCCTCTACGGCGCCGTGGCCTCGCGCGACTTTCCGACGCTGCCGTGGCGGCGTGCCTACCAGGCGGCACTGCTGCGTCACCAGCCCAGCCTGTACTACGCCCCGCCCGAGGGCGATGCGTCGCTGCGCCGCGCGCTGAAGGGCTATCTGGGGCGGGCGCGCGGGCTCAGCTGCGACGCCGAGCAGATCGTCATCGTGCATGGATCGCAGCAGGCCATCGATCTGTGCGCACGGGTGTTGCTGGATCCTGGGGACGCCTTCGCGTTCGAGGACCCCGGCTACCTGATGGCGCGCCGCTGCTTCGAGGCCACCGGGGCCAAGCTGCTTCCCGTCCCGGTGGACGCCCATGGGCTGGAGACCGCGCGTCTGCCGCTCGGCGCGAGAGTGCGGCTGGCGTATGTGACACCTTCGCACCAGTTTCCGCTCGGCGGCATGCTGCCGATCGGCAGGCGCCAGGAGCTGCTGCAATGGGCGGCCCGGCATCGTGCCTGGATCATCGAAGACGACTACGACGGCGAGTTCCGGTACGGCCAGCGCCCGATCGATGCGTTGCAGTCGATCGACAAGGACGGCCGCGTCATCTATGTCGGCACGTTCTCCAAGGCGCTGTCGCCGCAACTGCGCCTGGGCTATCTGATGCTGCCGCCCGAACTGGTGCCGGTGTTCCGGCAGGCCAAGCGGCTGACCGACCGCCATGCGCCGGTGCTGGAGCAGCGCGCGCTCGCCCACCTGATCGACAACGGTGCCTACGAGCGGCACGTGCGGCGGGTACGGCGCGAAAACGAGCGCCGGCGCGCGGCGCTTCTGGACGCCATCTCGCAGTACCTGCCGGCCGACGCACACGTCGCCGGCACGGCAGCCGGGCTGCACGTGGTCTTGTGGTTGCCGTCCGTTCGGCAGCAGGACGAGGCTGCACTGGTGGCGGCTGCCCGCGAGCGCGGAGTGGGGGTGTACCCGACGTCGCCCCTGTTCGCCGGCCCCGCGTCGCGTGCGCGAGCCCGACCGGCGGGGCTGATTCTCGGGTATGCCAGTCTGACGGTCGATCAGATCCGGCAGGGAGTGCGCACCTTGGCTGCAGCCGTTTCGAATGCGCCGGTCGGGCGGCGTTGAGCCTGGGCACGACGTGCACGACCGGCCCCGTTTTTCCAGCCTCAAATAGCCGCATTTCCGGGCCACATCGCAAGTTTCGATTTCGACAGCCCTCTTACGATGCCTAGAGCATCGGACATGAAAGCGTTCCTGGTTGTCCGGGGTGCTTGAGCATGGCCGTGCGCTGACCGCCCTCAAACGTCACGGCACACCACATGTTCAAGCACATACATCTTTCCAGCGACATCGGCCGCACGAGCACAATCGCAGCAGCCGCCGCGATCGTCGTGATCCTCGCCGGCTGCGGCAGCGTGCAGACCCGGCCCATCGATGGCGCTGAAGTCCAGCGCCAGGCGCGGCTGGACCGGAGCGAATCACAGCGCGACGTGATTCCGATCAAGGCCCCGCTCAGCCTGGAAGAGGCGATCGCCCGCGCCCTGAAGTACAACCTCGAGCGGCGCTCACGCATGATGGAAGAGGCCATCGCGCTCAACCAGCTCGACGTGAGCCGCTACGACATGCTGCCCAAGCTGGTGGCCTCTGCCGGCTACAGCTCGCGCAGCGAATACGCCACCACCCGGGCGGTCGACTCGGTGACGGGGCAGCCTTCGCTGGCCAACCCGTTCATCTCCAGCGACAAGCATCACGCCACCGCCGACCTGGGCCTGACCTGGAACCTGCTGGACTTCGGCCTTTCCTACTATGGCGCGCGACAGAACGCGGACCGTGCGCTGATAGCGCTGGAGCGCCGTCGCAAGGCGATGCACAACCTGATCCAGGACGTGCGCACCGCCTTCTGGCGCACTGCCAGTGCGCAGAAGCTGCGCAACGACGTCAAGAGCGTGATGGCACTGGCCGAAGACGCACTCGTCGATGCGCGCAAGGCCGAGGACGAGCGCCTGCGTTCACCGCTGGAATCGCTGCGCTTCCAGCGCCAGCTGCTGGACAACCTGCGGCTGCTCGAAACCATCGATCAGGAATTGTCCACCGCACGCATCGAGCTGGCCCAGCTGATCAATGCCCCGCTCGCCGCCGAGTTGACGGTGGTCGAGCCGGCCGACACGCTGAATTCACGCATGCTCGGCGTGTCCGTCGACACGATGGAAGATGTGGCCATCGCCCGCAACGCCGACCTGCGCGAACAGTTCTACGGCGCCCGCATCGCCCGCGAGGAAACGCGGCGCACGATGCTGCGCATGTTCCCGAGCCTGAGCCTGGGCTACTCGATCAAGCGCGACAACGACCAGTACCTGGTCCACAACAACTGGAACGAAGCGGGCGCGCAGCTCTCGTTCAACCTGCTGAACCTGCTGTCGGCGCCGGCGCAGATGCGCCTGGCCGATGCCGGCGTGGCACTCGCCGATCAACGCCGCATGGCCACGCAGATGGCGATCCTGGCGCAGGTGCACGTCGCGCGGCTGCAGTTCAGCAATGCGCTGCAGCAGTACCAGCGCTCCGATTCGATCTGGAGCGTCGACGAGCGCATCAGCGGCCACATCGCCAACCGCGAGAAGGCCGCGGCGTCCAGCAAGCTGGAGAGCGTGTCGAGCAAGACCGCCGCGATCGTCAGCCAGCTGCGCCGCTATCAGGCGCTGGCCCAGGCCCATGCGGCCGCCAGCAAGCTGCAGGCGACGCTGGGCATGGAGCCGGACATCGGCAGCGTGCAGGACATGAGCCTGCCCGATCTGCAGGCGGCCGTCGGCGGCGCGATCAAACACTGGGAGAACGGCGAACTGCCCGCGATCGCGCAGACGCCCGCGGTGGCCGTGTCGGGGAGCCAGCCATGAGCCTTCCTTTCACGAACCGTCGAACGAATGCCGTGCGCCTGGCCATGCTGACGTGCGCCGGCGTGGCCGGCGCCGCACCGGCACTGTCGGCAGACGCCCAGCGCGGCCCGGCCGCGCTGGTGGCACAAGCGCCGAGCCCGGCAGCAACGCCGGCCGCGCCGCCGGCCGGTGCCGGCCATGCCAAGCCCAGCCTCGAACAGCGCGAGATCCGCGCCCAATTGGCACCGCACCGCTACACCACCCTCGCGGCCGAGATCGGCGCCAAGATCAACCGCCTGCCGGTCGCGGAAGGCGGCGCCTTCCGCGCCGGGCAGCTGCTGGTCAGCTTCGATTGTTCGCTGCAGCAGGCGCAGCTCAACCGGGCCCACGCAGCGCTCAGCGGCACCGAAAAGACCTGGGCCTCGAACAAGCGGCTGGCCGAACTGAACTCGATCGGCAAGGTCGAGCTTGACGTGTCGGAAGCCGAGGTCATGAAGAACAAGGCCGAGGTCTCGGCCATGAGCACGATGCTCGGCAAGTGCGGCATCGCGGCGCCGTTCTCTGGCCGCGTGGCCGAGCAGAAGGTGCGCGAACAGCAGTACGTGCAGCCCGGCCAGGCGATCCTCGACATCATCGACGACAGCGTGCTGGAGATCGAATTCCTGGTGCCCAGCAAGTGGCTCGCCTGGATCAAGGCGGGCACGCGCTTCCAGGTCGACATCGACGAGACGCGCAAGTCGTACCCGGCCCGCGTGCTGCGCATCGGCGCCCGCGTCGATCCGGTGAGCCAGTCGGTCAAGCTGGTCGCCACCATCGACGGCCGCTTCCCGGAGCTGATCTCGGGCATGAGCGGGCGGGTGACCATGGTGCCGCCGGCCGAGCTCTGAGACGCGGGGAACTCGAAGATGCCAGCCAGCAAGACGTTCCATTTCATCTCCGGTCTGCCACGTGCGGGCTCGACGCTGCTCTCGGCCATGCTGCGCCAGAACCCGCGCTTCCACGCGGGCATGAGCAGCCCGGTCGGCGCGTTCATGACCGGCCTGCTCGATCAGGTCAGCGCCGGCACCGAATTCGGCCCGGTCGTGACGCAGGCACAACGCAGGCGCTTGCTGCGCGGGCTGTTCGACAGCTACTACGCCGACCAGCCCGACAAGCCGGTCGTGTTCGACACCAACCGGCTGTGGTCCGCCAAGTTGCCGGCCATCCTGGATCTGTTCCCCGAGGCCAAGGTGATCGCCTGCGTGCGCAACGTGGCCTGGGTGATGGACAGCATCGAGCGCCTGTACCGCGCCAACCCGTACGAGAACACGCGCCTGTTCGGCGATGCCGTCGAGCGCAACACCGTCTACAGCCGGGTGGACACGCTGGGCCAGCGCAATCGGCTGGTCGGCTTCGCGTGGACCGCGATCAAGGAAGCGTTCTACAGCGAGCAGGCGAAGTCCCTGCTGCTGGTGGATTACGACCTGCTGGCGAGCGCGCCCGAGAAGGTGCTGCCGCTGGTCTATCGCTTCATCGGCGAGCCGTGGTACGAGGGGCACGACTTCCAGAACCTGGCGTTCGACGCGCCGGAGTTCGATACCGCGCTGGGCCTGTCGGGACTGCACAAGGTGCGCCCGCGCGTGAGCCTGGAGCCTCGGCGCTCGGTATTGCCGCCGGATCTGTTCGCCCAGTACGACCTGATGAGCTTCTGGACCGACATGAGCAACAGCCGCGCCAGCGTGATCACGGCCCAGCCGGCCGCCTCCCCTTCGAAGCCCGCGCAGAAAGTGCTGTCATGAACCGCGTCCACAAGATCATCTGGAACGAAGTGACGCGGGCCTTCGTTGCCGTCGGCGAACACGTGCGCGGCCGCGGCAAGCGCAGCCGCAGCAGCGCGGCAGTCATCGAGTCCGGGTCGCCCCCGGCGGCGAAAGCACAGGGCCTGCATCGCCCGAGGCCGATGCTGCTGGCGCTCGAAGCCCGGCTGATGTTCGATGGCGCGTTGCCGGTCGAGGCGGCCCGCGTGGCCCACGCGGCGGACGCAGCGCATGCGGCGGACGGCGCCGAGGCGGCCCATGCCGCAGTCGCGAACAAGGCGGCCGAACCGGCCGCAACCGCTGCCGCTCCGGCGATCGCTCCGGCCGCGGCGCCCGCGATCGCGGCCGAGGTGGCACCCCCGATCACGGCGGCCAGTGCGGTCAGCCTCGCCCCCGCAGCGGCGGACACCGAGATCCACAAGATCCTCTTCGTCGACAGCCGACTGCCCGATTACCAGAAGATCGCCGCGGCGGCCCAGCCGGATGTCAAGGTCGTCGTGCTGGCGAGCGATTCCGACGGCCTCCAGCAGATGGCCGATGCGCTCCGCGGCACGCACGACCTGGACTCGATCTCGATCGTCTCGCACGGTGCCGAAGGCGTGCTGCTGGTCGGCAGTGCCGCGCTGCACAGCGGCGACATCACCCAGTACGCGAGCGAACTGGCTGCCATCGGCGCGGCTTTGAAGCCGCACGGCGAGATCCTGCTGTACGGCTGCGATGTCGGCGCCGGCAGCGTCGGGCGCAGCTTCATCGACAGCGTGGCAGGCGCCACCGGCGCGGTGATCGCGGCGTCCGCCGACACCACCGGCGGCGTCGCCGAAGGCGGCAACTGGAACCTCGAAATCGCCACCGGCACCCTGTCGTCCGCGCCGGTGCTCGAAACGCAGAAGCTCGCCGACTACGACTATTCGCTCGCGACCTTCTCGGTCGCCAACGTCACCGACCTGCGTGCCGCGTTGACGACGATCAACAGCAACGGCGCCAACGACACGATCACCCTGACGGGCGACGTGACCTTCACGCAGAGCAGCGACACGATCAATCTCACCGAAAGCGGTCGCTCGGTGACCATCGTCGGCGCCGGCCACACCATCAGCGCGGCCAATCTGACGCAGGCGATGCGCATCAGTTCCGGGGTCACGGCCGATCTGCAGAACCTCACGATCGCGAACGGCTTCATCAGCGGAAACGGCGGCGACTCGCTCTCCTCCGGGTCGGTGGCCGGCGGCGATGCGCTCGGCGCCGGCATCAGGAACGCAGGCAGCTTGTCGATCAGCGGCGTCACGTTCAGCGGCAACAAGGCCGCGGGCGGCGGCGGCGGCGCCGCCGGTCCCGGCGGGCAGAGCGGCGGCGGGGGCGGCGGCGGCGGCTTCGGAGCGACCGTGGGTGGCACCGGCGGCAGCAACGACACCTATTCGGCAGGCAGCCGATCTGCCGGCACCGGAGGCCGCGGGGCGGGAACCAACAGCGACCCGACCATCGGCGGCGCGGGCGGCGGCAGCGGCGCAACGAACAACGGCGGCGCGGGCGGCGTGATGAGCGGAGGAAGCACGGGCGGCAGCGGCGGCAACGCCAATGCCGGCGGCGGCATCTCGATCGGCGGCGGCGGCGGGGGCGGCGGCAACTACGCGGCGGGCGCCCGCGGCGGCAACGCGGCCGCCGCGATCTACAACGCCGGCGGCACGATCACGATCGCCAGCAGCACGTTCACCAACAACATCGCTGCCGGCGGCGGCGGTGGCGGCGGCTCGGTGTATGCCAACTTCCCGGGCAACGGCGGGGCCGGCGGGGCCGGCGTGGCGGCGATCTGGAACGCCTCCGGCACCGTGCAGGCAGACAGCGCGACGCAGTCATCGATCGCGGGCGCGAGCAATGTCGGCGGCGGCGGAGCCGGCGGCTTTGCGCAAGGCGGGGGCGGCACGACGGGCAGCAGCGGGTCTTCCGCCAAGACGCTCGGCACCATCACCACGTTCGTTCCGTCGCCGACGGTCAGCGGCGTCACCGCCAGCACGGCCAACGGCGCATACAAGGCCGGCGACACGCTCAGCATCCAGGTCGGCTTCAGCGAAGCGGTCAACGTCACGGGCACCCCGCAACTGACGCTGGAAACCGGCAGCGTCGACCGCACGGTGAACTACGCCAGCGGCTCCGGCACCAGCACGCTCACGTTCTCATACACCGTGCAGGCGGGCGACACCTCGGCCGACCTGGACTACCTCAGCACCACCGCGCTGGCGTTGAACGGCGGCACGATCAGGAACGCTGCGAACTACGACGCGACGCTGACCCTGACAACGCCCGGTGCGGCCAACTCGCTCGGCGCCAACAAGGCCCTGGTGATCGACACCACGCCACCCTCCGCACCCGGCACGCCCGACATGAGCAGCGCCAGCGACAACGGCGGCTCGAACACCGACAACATCACGTCGATCACGACGCCGACCTTCACCGGCACGGCCGAAGCCAACGCCACGGTCAGGCTGTACGACACCGACGGCACCACCGTGCTCGGCACGACGACTGCCGACGGCAGCGGCAACTGGTCGATCGCGGCGGCCACGCTGAGCAACGGTGCGCACTCGGTCAGCGCCAAAGCCACCGATGCGGCAGGCAACACCGGCACGGCATCGGCCAGCCTGGCGATCAACATCGTCAACCCCGCCAGCACCACGATCACCAGCGCCGGCTACGACGCCGGCAGCGGCGTGCTGGCGGTCACCGGCACGAATCTGCTGGCCGGCGACAGCATCGACCCGAGCAAGCTGACGCTCACCGGCCAGGGCGGCAGCAGCTACACGCTGACCAGCAGCGGCGTCACCGCCAGCAGCGGCACGGCTTTCTCGATCACGCTGAACGCCGCCGACAAGCTCGCGATCGGCGGCCTGCTGAACAGGAACGGCACGTCGTCCGTCGATGCCACGACCTTCAACCTGGCCGCGGCCGCCAACTGGGACGCGACGATAGCCGCGAGTGCCGACCTGAGCGGCAACGCCGTCACGGTGAGCAACGTCCCGGCGCCGACGATCACCTCGGCCACCTACGACGCCTCGACCCATGTGCTGAGCGTCACCGGCAGCAACTTCGTTGGCGTGCCCGGCGCCGGCAACGACATCACCAGCTCCCGGCTGACCTTGGCGGGCGAAGGCGGCAGCAGCTACACGCTGACCTCCGGCAACGTCGATGTGAGCAGCGCCACGCAGTTCAGCGTGACGCTGAACGCCACCGACCAGGCCGGCGTCGCGAGCTTCCTGAACAAGAACGGCAGCACTTCGACCAGCGGCACGAGCTACGCGCTGTCGGCGGCCGACGACTGGAACGGCGTCGTCACCGGCGGCGACATCTCGGACAGCGGCAACGGCGTGACCGTCAGCAACGTCGCCGTGCCGACCATCACGTCGGCGACCTACGATGCCGCGACCGGCACGCTGGCCGTCATCGGCACCGGCCTGCTGTCGAAGGCGGGCACAGCCAACGACATCGACCTGAGCAAGCTGTTGATCAAGGGCGAAGGCAGCACCGCGGCCCGCTACACCTTGACCAGCCCCTCGGTCGACATCAGCAGCAGCACCGGCTTCAGCGTCACGCTGAACGCGGCCGACCGTGCCGGCGTCAACATGATCCTCGGCAAGAACGGCACGAGTTCGACCTCCGGCACGACCTACGCGATCAATGCCAGCGAGGACTGGGCGGCCGGCGCCGACGCGGCGGTGACCGTTGCCGACTCGACAGGCAACAACATCACGGTCAGCAACGTGGCCGTGCCGACGATCACCTCGGCCACGTACGACGTCACCAGCGGCGTGCTGACGGTGACCGGCAGCGATTTTGTCAAGAGATCCGGCATCAGCAACGACATCGACGTGACCAAGCTGACGCTCAGCGGCGACGGTGCGTCCTACACGCTGACCGGCAACACGCCGAACGTCGAGATCACCAGCCCGACGAGATTCACCGTGACGCTGGGCAGCACCGACAAGGCGGCCGTCGCGACGCGGCTGAACAAGAACGGCGGCAGCTCCCAGGGCAGCGTCGCCTACAACCTGGCGGCGGCGGAAGACTGGGCAGGCGGCAGCGATGCCGCGGTGACCGTGGCCGACCTGACCGGCAACGGCATCACGGTGGCGGGCAACAACAGCGCGCCGGTGATCAGCGGCCTCGACGGCGACAGCGTCGCCTTGTCGGGCACCGTGGCGCTCGACAGCGGCGCCGCGTTGTCGGTGTCCGATGCCGAAAACGACGCTGCCAACTGGAACGGCGCGACCCTGGTCGTGCAGCGGGTGAAAGCCGGCGCCGTCGCCGATGCCAGCAGCAATGACGTGTTCAGCTTCGCCGCCTCGGGCCTCGTCGACACCGGTTCGGCGCTGACCGATGGCTCCAGCAATGTCATCGCGACCTACACCCAGAGCGGCGGCGTGTTGACCGTCACGTTCACCGGGACCGGCACGCCGGCCACCAACGCACTGGTGCAGAGCGTGATGAACGGCGTGCGCTACAGCAACGCCACGCCCTACGGCAACACCACCCTTCGCTTCGCGCTGAGCGACGGCAGCGGCGGCACCGCGAGCGCCGACGTCAGCGTCACCAGCTCGGCCATCCACGTCACCCAGCTGGCCGACGATGCCGACGGCGACGCGGCCGACGGCTTCAGCCTGCGCGAGGCGCTGGCCCGATCCGCCGCGCAGGCCGGCGCCGACACCGTCGTGCTCGACAACCTGGCCGACAGCACCACGCTGACGCTGAGCGGCAGCACCGCCACGCTGGGCGCCGGCGACACGCTGCGCGCGCTGGGCTCGAACCGCAACCTGACGATCGCCGGCAGCAGCGGCGGCGGCCTGGTGCTGGCCGGGGCGAGCACGGTCTCGGTCGGCAACGCTTCGGCGCTGACCCTTTCGGCGGACATCTCGGGCAGCGGCAGCCTGACCAAGAACCAGGGCTACGGCCTGACGCTGTCGGGCAGCAACACCTACAGCGGCGGCACCACGGTGGTCAACGGCTGGCTGACGCTGAACAGCGCCGGCGCACTGCCCGGCACCGGCGCGTTGACGGTCAATGCCAGCGGCGCGAACGGCCCGGGCCACGGGCTGATCCTCGGCGCGAACCTGAGCGTCGAGTCGCTGGCCGGCAGCGGCACCATCGATCTCGGCAGCTACCGGCTGACGGCCGGCGGCGGCAACGGCTCGACCAGCTTCGACGGCGTGATCGACGGCAGCGGCGGCCTGACCAAGGCCGGCAGCGGCACGATGACGCTGACCGGCGCCAACACCTTCACCGGCGCCACGATCGTCAACAGCGGCGGCACGCTGGCGCTCGCCGGCGGGGCGGCGCTGGCTGACAGCAGCGCGGTGAGCGTGGCCGGCACGCTGAGCCTGGGGGCGGGCGAGACCATCGGCTCGCTCGCGGGCGCCGGGACGGTCACCTTGAACTCGTTCGCATTGACCGCGGGCACGGACAACACCTCGACCGTCTTCTCCGGCACGATCGCGGGCAGCGGCACGCTGGCGAAGACGGGCAGCGGCAGCCTGACACTCTCCGGCGCCGGCAACGGCGCCCAGGGATGGAACGCCACGATCGCGGCCGGCACGCTCAGCATCGCCACCCACGTGAACCTCGGCAGCGGCAGCGTGACGCTGGACGGCGGCAAGCTGGCGGTCACCGGGCACGGCACCGCACCGCTAGGGACTGCCTTCATGGACGAGATGCCGAACGCAGTCGTGATCGGCAGCAACGGCGGGACCATCGATGTGACCGCGATGGCGAGCTTGTCCAGCCAACTGACCCTGAAGGGCGCATTGACCGGCTCGGGAACGCTGACCGTCGTGGGCGGGAGTTCCGGCACGAATATCTGGAATGCCAACGGCTTCGCCGGGAACATCGTCGTTTCCACCGGCTTCGTCGAAGCCTACGGCAGCAGCGACCTGGGCAGCGGCACGCTGACGATGAACGCCGGGACGATGCTCTGGGTCAGCGGCGATACCCGGACCCTCCGCAGCAACATCGTGCTCGCCGGCGATGCCGAGCTGCACACCGACGCCGCCACCTACCTGATGACCCCTGGCGCCGTGATCACCTTCTCCGGCGCGATCTCCGAAAGCGGCGGCTCCCGTTCGCTGACGCTGGGGAACGAGCCGGGCAACGGCAACAGCATCGTCCTGTCCGGCAACAACAGCTACACCGGCACGACCACGGTCTCGGGCGCCTCGACGGTCGTCGCCGCCAGCAACAACGCTCTCGGCAGCGGCAGCGGGTCGACCACGGTGGCCACCGGCGGCACCTTGGCCTTCAGCGGCGGCATCACGGTGGCCGAGGCTTTGACGATCGGCGGCACCGGCGTGTCGAACGCAGGCGCGCTGCAGAACCTCGGCGGCGACAACACGCTGACGGGCAACGTGACGCTGGCCACCGGCGCCCTGGTCGGGGTCTCGGCGGGCGGGATGACGCTGAGCGGCAACGTCTCCGGCAACTCCTCCTTGACCAAGGCCGGCAGCGGCAGCCTGACCTTGGCGGGCATCAATGGCTACACCGGCGCCACCAACGTCCAGGGCGGCACCTTGAACGTCACCGGCACGGTCGCCGGCACGTCGCTGGCCGTGGCTTCGGGGAGTACCCTGAACGTCACTGGCACGCTGAGCGGCAGCGGCACGCTGACGGTGGCCTCGGGCGCCACGCTGGGCGGCAGCGGCAGCGTCGGCAACGCGGTCTCCGTCTCCTCCGGCGGCACCCTGGCGCCTGGCGTGGCCGGCGTCAACAACGGTGTCGGCCGGCTGACGCTGAGCAACGGCCTGACGCTGGCCTCGGGCAGCGTGCTGGCGGTCGATATCGACGGCACCAGCGCCGGCAGCGGCCACGACCAGGTCGCCGTGACCGGCGCGGTGAGCCTGAACGGCGCCACGCTGGCCGCCACGCTGGGCTACACCCCGGTCGACGGCGACAGCTACGTGCTGATCGACAACGATGCCGGCGACGCCATCAGCGGCAGCTTCAGCGGGCTCGCCGAGGACGGCAGGCTGACGCTCGGCAGCAATACCGTCGCCGCCTCGTACATCGGCGGCACCGGCAACGAGATGACGCTGACCGTGCTGGACACGGTGGCGCCCAACCCGCCCGGCACGCCCGCCCTGGCCAGCGGCAGCGACACCGGTTTCTCCAGCAGCGACAAGCTCACCAGCAACGCCACGCCCACCTTCACCGGCACGGCCGAGGGCGGCGCCACCGTGACCCTGTACGACACCGACGGCACGACCGTGCTGGGCAGCGGCACGGCCGACGGCAGCGGCAACTGGTCGATCACCAGCACGACGCTGAGCAGCGGCGCACACACCATCACCGCCAAGGCCACGGATGCCGCGGGCAACGTCAGCAGCGCATCCACCGGCCTGGGCGTCACGATCGACACGACGGCGCCGACGCTCGCGATCACCAGCGATGCCGCGGCCCTGAAGATCGGCGAGAGCGCGACCGTCACCTTCAGCTTCAGCGAAGACCCGGGCGCCAGCTTCGCCTGGGACGGCAGCGCCGGCGACGTGGTGGTGACGGGCGGCACGCTCGGCGCCATTTCAGGCTCGGGCCTGACACGCACCGCGACCTTCACCCCCACCGCGGGCACCAATGCCGGCAGCGCCAGCATCACGGTCGCCGGCAGCGCCTACACCGATGCCGCCGGCAACAACGGCGGCGCCGGCGCGAC
>Ga0105237_10001619_pt1 | contig 29241 bp, 23 predicted proteins | sample KBSC24metaG_FD_81520 | JGI IMG/M metagenome (GOLD analysis project Ga0105237, IMG submission 81520) | Corn rhizosphere microbial communities from Kellogg Biological Station, Michigan, USA - KBS C2-4 metaG | ecosystem: Host-associated > Plants > Roots > Rhizosphere > Soil | place: Michigan, USA... | reverse complement strand
GCGCATGTTGCACCATCTCATCGTAGGCTGTCTGCCGGGCCTGCTCGCACATTTCCGTGTAGGCGCCAATCCGGCCGCCGATGATGTTTTTCAAGCCGCCGACGATTCCCTGGGCGATCGTGGGAGCGCGGACGATCAATCCGCGAACGAGGCCCTTGTATTCGATGATTTTGCAGCCATCGATGTTGAAGGTGGTAGTGACAAAAATGTGGTCCATGGGAGTTCGGTATGAATCGATTGGAAAACGGCGGATGCTTCACCGCCGGTGAGGTAGGCGCGGGGAGTTTTCCCATCGGGCCTCATCTCGCCAAGCCCAATCTTTGCATGCGGCCACGCTCTTCCGCGCCCGTGGACAGTGCTTAGTCGACGAGGTCCAGGATCCCGAGCCGCCACGGAATCCCGCCATATTTTTGGCCGCGATATTCCTCCTCGGTCACGCCCTGGAACAGAAATCGAAGATGCGCCGGATCGACCTCCAGGAGCTCATCCTCCCCGCTGCGCAATAATTCACCGTGGCTAATACTCGCCGGCCAATCCTGATTCGGCGCCGGCTGAATGTTTTCCCGCGCCGCGAAAGGCTTTTGCAGGGTGTCCGCCAGTCCGCGCCACGGCCCTTCGAGCCGGTCCGCCAGGTACGCCTTGTAGTAACGGCGACCCGGCGCTTGCGCCTCGATCATCGTGAGATACTGGTCGCGGCCCTTGAGCTTGTAGGTATGCGACGCCTCGAAGATATCGCCTTCCAAAGCCAGCCGCGGCTCCGACCAGCCGTGAGGAAAATTGGCGAGCGGCGTCTCCCGCCGCCACATATGGCCGTCGTCGGACGTGTAAAAAAGATGCGCTTTCGCCGCATCGCAAATGACCCAGAAGTCGATCCATTTCGTTTTCGGCGGCGCGTTTTCCACCATCGGTTCCGGCTTCGACCACGAGTGCGGATCGGCCAGATCCCCCGTCGTCGAGAAGCACGGCTGCATGCCTTCAAAGCGCCCGCGATCCACGAATTGATAGATGAGATACCAGCGCTTCTGCGGTGTGAAATAGAAGACTTGTGGCGCGCAATTGTATTGGTCGTGCAGTTCGATCAATGTCCGCGGCGCCGCATTCGCATCCGCCCAATCCGCGAAGTTCATGTACTCCATGAGGACCCGGCCCGATTTCAGGCGCAGCGTCGTGAACAGATGCCAGCGTCCGTCATGAAAGACGATCGACGGATCCTTGACCGCGACATGCGGATCGGCGGCGTCGCGCCCGGGGCCGACATCGACCAAGGGCGCACTTGCCTTCCAATGAAAGCGCCCGTCGGTGAATGGGTCCGTGGCGCCCGTCGCGGAAACGCAACCGATCATCGCCATGGCGGCAACCACGGTGACTCTGAATGGATGGACGTGGGTCATGGTGATCGGAAGGTTGACCCCGGGCGGGAATATTCAAACACATTTCCCTCGTTACCAAGGTCCACCTTGGTAAGGCCATTGTCTTCGAAGCTCTGCTTCGCCTCGCCGATTTCAACTATCGCGCGGCAATCGTGAGCCCTCGGAAGCAGGAGCTTCCCAGACAAAGGCATTACCAAGCTGGAGCTTGGTAACGAGGGAATCGCTCTCGCGCCAACAGCGTGGAAGCGGCATCCTGCCGCTTGTCCCTCCCGAACACGAAGAGGCTTCAAGCCACTTCCATTTCCCTACCGCAGCCTTTCCGCCCCAGCCAGATCCTTCAACTGCGGCACATCGAAGGCTTCCAACAGCCCGAAGCAGAACAACTCCGGAGTCTGATCGACCTTGCGATTCTCATCGATAACCTGGTGCAAGCTGGTGAGCGGGTCCCTCGTATTGAGCGAACTGATCGCCTTTGGCTCCAGCGCCGTCGCCACCAATGCAAACACGCTGCTGCGTGGGCCTATTGTTTCCAGCGAGGTCGGGCCGTCTTTGAATTGCTCCGCCGACCAGCGCGCCACGGCGGCCACTTCACTGGCCTGGATGCCCAACGGGCGGTCGCCGACCGCGGCGACGAGGATCGCGTAGAGCCAATCCTTCTGCGCGATCTTCGATTCGCCAAAATAGAACGGATCGATCGCGAGCACGCGTTGGCCGCTCGCCAGCAAAGCCTCGGCATTCGCCGCGACGCTCTTGCGTCCTCCGTCGGCAATGAGAATCGTCGTGTCCTTGGGTTCGCCGCGCACCAACTCCACGGCCGGTATGGTCCAGTCCGCTCCGGCATGCAATTGCCAGAAGGTCGCCTTGGTGTCGCCACGCGTTTCGGAGCCGGCCTTTTTGGCCGACACCGCGTGCGGTTTGTATTTCACGATCTCCGCCAATTTGCTCCTCGCCGCTTCGGGATTGGTCTTCGCAAACTGCGGATCGCGCGGAAGGGATTGACTCAACTTGACGGCGAGCTGATGAAAATCCGTGTTCTCGCCCGGCAGTTCGACCTGGAGTTGTGCCGCCGTCTTCACCTCGCTGAAGGAGTGGATTTCCTCCGCATTGTAGTTCTTGTCGTTCGGAAAGAACTCCTCGCCCACGACGCGATACAAGGCCTCGCGATTATCGACCTCGAAGTTGTGCGTGCCGGGGTCCTGGTTCACATGCGTGCGCAGGCGGTTGGCCTGACCGTAGAGTTCAAAGATCGGCCCGGCAGCATCCAACAACGGTTGCATGGCGTGATCGGCGGCAAAGCAGCAATTGTCGCGGGCATTGAAAGTCAGCAACGCCCCGCGCCCCGCCAGCATGGCAGTGAGATGCGCGTAATCCGCGACCGTCGCGAGATCATTCGGCGTCTGCTCGGAGTCGCCGAGATCGGAGGTAAACCGTACCCGGGTGCGGAAGCTGGAATAGCCGGCAACCGGGTTGCACAGGGTGACACGCGGATCGAGCGAACTGATCGTGATCGTCTGCCAACCGCCGCCCGAGAGCCCGCTCACGGCGACGCGTTGCGGATCGGCATAGGGCAAAGACAGCAGGACATCCAGTCCGCGGGACATGTCCAGGTAGTGTGGCGCAAGCCCGCTCACGCCGCACAAATCCAATTGGTTCATCCTCGTGTGTGCAAATCCCTCGGAGCGAAGCTGCCCCATGCCCAGCCACTCGATGTTCAGCGAGGCGACGCCACGCTTTGCGAGATTGATGCACCGGATTTGTTTGTAAGGCGCCGCCTTGCCGCTCCCATCGTGGCCGTTGACGGCGAGATGCACGGGGATCTTGTCCGCGTGCTGGTCCGGTTCGTAGAGCAGTCCGACCGTCCACAAGCCCGGCAACACTTCGTAACGCACCTTCCGAATGTGATAGCCCGGACCGCCTTCAATCGTCTCCTGCCACTCCACTCGTGTCTTCGCAGCGCGCCATTGCCGGGCGGCTTCTCCCCGGAAGACAATCTTGTCGAGCGCATCGCGCCGCGTCTGTTCGGCAAATTGCTCCCACTCGGCACGAGATTTCACCGCCGGCATGAGCGGAACATGCGCCTCCGCGTATGCCTGCACCTCGGACAGAGGAAGATCGGGATCGATGACCGGATGTTCGAGGAGACCGGCCACGATATGGGGATCCGCGTGTGCGGACAGCGTGAGGGCCGCGAGTGCGGCCCAGGCGGTGGATCGCGTGCGATGGGGGGACATAAATCTAGCGGAGATGCTTGTCGGCAAAGTCCATGAAGCATTTCCAGTCGTACTCGGTCAGATCATGCTTGCCCGTGTGAATGTGGTGGCCGATCAAGCCCTCGAGCAAAGGCGACTCCGGCGCGGGCATCTCCGTGGCGGTGATCCCTTTCAATCCGAAGAGCTGATAGACGGGCGTCGCATGGACGGCGGCGAGGAACTCGTGTCCCGGGTCGGCGCCCTTGTCCTCGCTGGCGCTGGCAATGTAGAGCAGGCGCGGCGCGATGAGCGCGGCGAGCATGTGCTGATCCACGGGCAGGTCCTCCTCCAGGCCGTTGTAGTGCTTGTAGTTTTCGCAGAACCAGTGCGGGAAATTCTTGTTGATGTCGGCGATCCGTTCCCCACCCTTCCCGCGTGCGACCGCCGCGCCCGTGCAACCGGAGTCGTTGCTTACGACCATTGCGAAGCGCTCGTCTTCCGCCCCGGCCCAGAGCGCCGTCTTGCCCCCTCGCGAATGTCCCACTACGGCCACGCGTTTCGCGTCAATGCCGGGGTCCGTCACGAGATAATCCATGCAGCGGCTCGCGCCCCAGGCCCAGGCGGCAATCGTGCCCCAGGCATCGGCCGTCCGTTGGGGTGGATCGAACATGGCGTGGACTCCTTGCGTCCAGGCGTCTGCTTTGTCCGGCGCCACGTCGCCATAATAAAACGTCGCCGCGGCGTAGCCTCGCGCGATCATCTGCTCCGCCGGCCAGAATGGGCTCTTCACCGCGCGCGTGGGGTCGATGTTGGTCTGCGGACGATTGCAAATGAAGAGCAGGCAAGGCGCCGGTTTGCCCGGCCCATTGGGCAGGAACAGCGTGAGGTGAATCGCCCCGCTGCCCCGCGGTCCGCTGAAACTGATGGTGACCTGCTTGCGCGTGGCTTTCCCCTCCATGGTGTCGGGTGAGGTCTCCGTCACTTCGAACTTCATTCCATCGGGACGGCCAACCGGCGCCCTCCCATAGACATTCGTGCGGAAGAGATCCAGCACCTCGCCGCGGCGCTTCGACGTCCACTGTTCCGCGGAGGTCACCGGTTTGCCGTCTTGAAAAGTGAGAGGATCGGGAAGCTCGGGATCTCCGCCGGCGGCCGGCATTACGCCCAATGCGGCAACAAGGGATGAAACAAAGCAAAGGATGCGGCGGTGGACGGCGACCATATTCAGGGGAATGAAGCATCTCGACTACCCGGAACGTCCACCGGGACTAGAGCCTTTCTCCAGGTCAAAACCGTGAGCGCCCAGGAGAGAAGTATTCCATTACCTCCCTATCTCCCTCGTCATCGGCGGTCATCCTGCAACTTTGAATTCTAAGGAATCCAAGGGGCATACGCCCAAACCCATGTCGCACTCAGCTTCTTTCGGAAAAACCGCTTCCTCAAGACCTCCATTGAGGGTTGTCTCATGGCACTGTCTCGAAGGTCACGTGCCCGCATCTTTTGAAATCTGGTCATCTTCTGCACGTCACTGATTCGATTCACGCTTCACGTTTGGTTGCCTCACGCAACCGGGAGAAGTCCGTGGTGGCGCGGCTCTTTCGTCTTGGAAACCAGGCTGCGCCTAACTAGCCTTCCGGGCATGAAATCCCTCTCTTCAATCGCCCTGGGTTTCGCATTCTTCCTCGCGACCCTCCTCCCAACGTTTGCAGCCGATCCCAAAGTGGGTGACACCGTCGCGGCCAAGTGGACCGACGGCGGATTCTACGTGGGCACCGTCACTGGCATTTCCGGCGCCGGTGCAAATGTGCTCTTCGAAGATGGCGACAAGCTGACCGTGCCCCCCGCCGACATCCTGGTTCTTTCCAAGGACGTCGCCTTCAAAGTGGGCGATCACGTCATCGCCGCGTGGAAAGGAGCGAAGATGTTTCCTGGCGTCCTCACGGCCGTCACCGAGGCCACATGCACCGTCAAATGGGACGATGGGGACGCGCCCATCGACGTGGCCAAAGGACGAATGGCTCTCGCCCGCTGATTTCAGAGCGACATTTTACGGGGACGCCGCGGCAAGACGCGTCGCCGTTTCCGCCATCGCCACGGAATCACGCCCGTGGCGCTCGGTGATTTTTCGGGCATGCGTCCGGTCGCGTAACCATGCGAGCTGGTCGCCGAAGATCCCGCGCAGCAACTCGCAGTAGCGGCGCATCTTGTCATCGCCAAGTCCATAGGTCAGCTCGATCTGCTGCGAAACATCGAGTTCCTTGAAACGTCCGCGAGCCGCGCGATCGATTCCGCCGTAGGTCTTCAGCACATCCACCCGCGCCCCGGGGAAGAACTCCAACAGGGCGCGGGTTTGCTCTTCGTTGACTGCGGCGCGAACTCGCGCCCGCACGGGGACCCATTCCTCCAGCGTGAGGTCGCCGTGTTCGAAAAGGAGCCGGAACTCCTGCCGGTCGAGCCGTGATGGCTGGGTAAAGCTGTGGTGAAAATTCACCAGCGCCCCACCGCCGTAGCGCACCGTGCATTGCACCTGTTCCTCGATATCCGAGCCCGGGCGCAGCCCACGTTGCGCGGCCACGACCATGCCCGGTCCCAGCCAGCCTTCGAAGAGATCGAAAAAATGCACGCCATGCTCAATGAAGATGCCGCCGCTGAGCGCTCGATCCCAGAACCAATGCTCCGCGCGGAGTCCTTCGTCACTGGCGTAGTTTTCAAACCATCCGTGCAGACATTCGCCGAGGACCCGTGATTCGACGAGGCTCCGTACGGCATCGAAAAGCGGGTTGTAACGCTGCATGAGATTGGCGATGCAGAGCAGACCCTTCTCTTGCGCCAGCGCCACGAGTTCGTCGGCCTGTGCGACATTCATCGCGAGGGGCTTCTCGCAAATGACGTGCTTCCCCGCGCGCAGCGCCGCCAGCGCTTGCGGATAGTGCAGGAACGGCGGCGTGGCGATGTAGATGAGATCGACTTCCGGGCTCGCGTAAAGGGCCTCCACCTCGACCAGATCCGGAACCCCAAAGCGCCGTGCCACGGCCAGCGCCGCTTCGCGGTATGTCCCGGCGATCCCGGCCAATTGCACGCCGGGAAACTGGAGAAACTGTTGGAGCGCAAACAGGCCGAAGCCTCCCGCGCCGACGGCTCCGATGCGGATGGGTTGAGAAATGAGCATGTGGATTTGGAATCGGGCCGGGCTGCGTGTGCGTCAGGTAATTAGACGCAATTCGCCGATTCCCTAACTTTAACTGCAACTTTCCCAGCCACCCGCGGCGCGAGCGCCGATTCCACAGCATGTCCGACCCACGCAATGTAGCTCACGATAAGAAAGTCCTTCAGGAAAAGAAGCATCACGGCGAAAACCCGTCAGCAGAGACCGTGGAGAAAGTGCAACCCGGCAGGAAACCGGAGATGATTCATCCCCACGCGCACGACGATCCGGCCACCGAACGGGCCCTGGCGGAGGTCGCAGCGACCGAAGCGATCCAGGAAGCCGTGGAGGAGCACGCGGAGAAGACGGATATCCACAAGCACGAGTGATCTGCGGAAGTCTGCTCTAGAAGCAGGGCCAGGCGGGCAGCACTCATCGTTGAAAATCCAGACGGACTTCGACCGCCATCGTCGGAGCTTCGCTCCGCCAGGTCATTGCTCGTTGCGGCGTCCATCGCTTCGGTGCCTGCTCGGGCTTTCTTCCTGTCACCGAGGTTGCGTCGGCGGGGGTCGCTATTCTTTACTCCGTCATGCCGGAAACCTGCGATCAACGATTCTCCAATCCCGCCTCATGAGCACCCTTCTTCTCCTGATCTTGTCGAATGTCTTCATGACCTTCGCCTGGTACGGGCACTTGAAATACGGACACGACTGGCCGGTCTGGAAGGCGATCTTCGTGTCCTGGGGGATCGCCCTGTTTGAGTACTGCCTGGCCGTCCCGGCCAATCGCCTTGGCTTCGGCCAGTTCTCCGGATTTCAGCTCAAGATCATTCAAGAGGTCGTCACCCTCCTCGTCTTCCTCGTCTTTGCGATTAGCTTTCTGAAGGAGAAACTCGCCTGGAATTATGTCGTCGCTTTCGTGTTCCTCGGCGTGGCCGCGTTCTTCGCCTTCGCCTTCAAGGCTCCGGGGCCGGTGTCCTGAGCTGCCGGGGATTGTTGGTTCGAGATGAGATCCTCGCGCTCGGATCACGCGTGGGTGGATCGCGTTCTCCGCAACGCGATGGGAAAAGGAATCGCGGCTCCGCCGCCATCTTTTCCCATCGTCTTCGGAGAAGCCGATCCACCCGCGCTCTCTGCCTTTTCAAGCATTTACCTAACTCATCCCGGGATGCCTGCCGTCGAACTGAGCGGAGAATCGACACCGCGCCGTGCCCCTTCCATGCTTCGCCGCACATGCCGTACTGGAGCACCCTCTATCTCATCAGCGAATGGTCGATCCGGTTCATTATGCTGGTCTATGTGCCGCAGCAGCGCACCTCAGCGGCGGCGCGCACGTGGCTCCTGCTGATCTTCCTCCTGCCGTGGCCCGGGCTCATCATCTACGCGCTGCTCGGCCGCATCCGGGTGCCGCGCGCCCGCGTCGAACAACAGATGCTCGCCTCGCAGAAGATCGTGCAAGCCCAGGTGCAACAGAAAGCGCATCTGACCTGCCACCCGGTGCTCCCGTCTTATCTGGAACACATTCCGGGACTGGCGGCGCAGCTTGGTGATTTCGGCGCATTCACGGGCAACGCCGTCGAATTGCTTCCGGACTACGCGGGCTCGATCACCCGACTCGTGGCGGATATCGACGCCGCGACCGACCACGTCCATCTGCTCACCTACATCCTGGCCCCCGACAAGACCGGCGAGTCCGTGGCCGCCGCCCTCACCCGCGCCGTCCGGCGCGGCGTGCAGTGCCGGTTGATGGCGGATGCCGTCGGCTCCCGCCCCGGTCTGGAGAAGCTCGGGCCCCAATTGCGGCGCGACGGCGTGGAAGTCATCGCGATGCTCGCCGTGGGATTTTTCCGCCACAACGCGGCACGCTTCGATCTGCGCAACCATCGCAAACTCGCGGTGATCGACGGGAGCATCGGCTACGCGGGCTCGCAGAACCTGGTCAACCCCGCGTTCGTCCCCGGTCATCCCAACGAGGAACTGGTCGCCCGTATCACCGGCCCGGTCGTCGCCCAAATCCAGGCCATCCTCCTGGCCGATCGCTTCATCGAAACCGGTGCGACCTTCGACTATGGACCGCTCTTCCCGGAACTGCCCGCCACAGGCGCATCCGCCGCCCAGTTGCTGCCCAGCGGGCCCGGCTACCAGCGGGAAAATGCCCAGGAACTCTTCGTCGCGATGCTCTACGCGGCCCGTCAGCGCGTCGTCTTCACCACGCCCTACTTCGTCCCGGATGAGCCTTTTCTCGCCGCGCTCCGCTCGGCCGCTCGGCGTGGGGTTGAAGTGCGGCTCATCGTTTCCCTCCACGCCAATCAGGCCTTCACCCAACTTGCGCAGCGCTCCTACTACGACGATCTCTTGAGCGCCGGTGTTCACGTCCACCTCTATCGCCCCTGCTTCCTCCATGCGAAGCACCTGAGCGTCGACGATTCCATCGCCCTCCTCGGCTCGACCAACATAGACATCCGCTCCTTCGCCCTCAACGCCGAAGTCAGCTTCATCGTCTATGATCCCGAGGTCGTCGCGCAGCTCCGCGCCGTGCAGGAGCGGTATCTCGCGGACAGCGAACTTCTGGACCTGGCCACCTGGCGGCAGCGTCCCGTTCCGCAGCGCGTCGCACAAAATCTGGCGCGTCTCGCAGACTCCTTGCTCTAGCGGCTGGCCGGGCTGACGCTCAGCCGCCATGAACCACCTGCCCAAGCTTCCCCGGCCCACCGCGCACGCGAAGGCGGCAGACCAATCCATCCACTTTGCTCCGATCATCGCCGAGACAGCGATGCTGGAGACGGACGCCGTCTTCGCCCGCATGAAGACAGCCCCGGAGGGATTGGGGGACGGCGAAGCGGCGCGCCGTCTGGAGGAGTCCGGGCCGAATGTCGTTGCCGATGGGCCGCATCACGGATGGCCGTGGCGGTTGTTTACGGCGGCGCGCAATCCGCTCGTCATCCTGCTCATCGTGCTCGCGACCTTGTCGTTCGCCACGGGAGATGCTCGGGCCGGGACCGTCATGACCTTGATGGTCGTCCTCGGGGTGCTGCTGCGCTTTGTGCAGGAAACGCGGGCGGATGCCGCGGCGGAAAAGTTGAAAGCGATGATCAATGTCACGGCGACCGTGGTGCGCACCGGAAAAGAGATGGAAATCTCCCTTCGTCAACTGGTGCCCGGCGATGTCGTCAAGCTTTCCGCGGGCGACATGATTCCCGCCGACGTGCGGCTCGTGGCGGCGAAAGACTTGTTCATCACCCAGGCGACCCTGACCGGCGAGTCCTTGCCCGTCGAAAAACTCGACACGCCGGAAACGCGAACCGGAATTGCGCCGCTGGAACTGGGAAACATCTGTTTCCTGGGCACCAGCGTGGAGAGCGGCGCGGCCACCGCCGTGATTCTCGCGACCGGCGGCCAGACCTACTTCGGCAGCATGGCCGGGAGCATGACCGGCGAGCCCGAACCGACGAGCTTCGACAAGGGCGTGGTGGCGTTCACCTGGCTCATGATGCGCTTCATGCTCGTGATGGTCCCGCTGGTCTTCCTGATCAACGGTCTCACCAAACACAACTGGCACGAAGCTTTCTTCTTCTCCATCGCGGTCGCCGTGGGCCTCACGCCGGAGATGCTCCCAATGATCGTCTCCGTCTGCCTTTCGAAAGGGGCGCTCGCGATGTCGAGGAAGAAGGTCATCGTCAAGCAACTCAACGCCATCCAGAACTTCGGTGCGATGGACGTGCTCTGCACGGACAAGACGGGCACCCTGACCATGGATCGCGTCATCCTGGAACGGCATTGCGACGTGATGAAGAAGGAGAACGACGCCGTGCTGTTCGACGCGTTTCTGATCTCGCATTTTCAGACCGGGCTGAAAAACGTCCTCGACCGGGCGGTCCTCGACCATCGCGACACCCATGGGGAGCGTCTCGCCGGGTATCGCAAAGTGGATGAAATCCCATTCGATTTCGTGCGGCGGATGATGTCGGTCCTGGTCGAGAAGCCGGACCACGATCATCAACTGCTGACCAAGGGCGCGCCGGAAGCGATCTTTCCGTGCTGCAAATCCTACGAGCTCGATGGCAAGATCTTCCCGCTGGAGCCGGCTCGTGCCGAGGAGTTGATCAAACACTACGAGGAACTGAACGCGGACGGCTTTCGGGTCCTCGCCGTGGCTCACAAGCACCTCGAAACGCGTTCGCGAATCTCCAAGGGGGAGGAGTGCGACTTGATCCTCAAGGGCTACATTGCCTTCCTCGATCCACCCAAGGAGACAGCGGGGAAGGCGATCGCCGCCCTCCAAAAGCACGGCATCACTGTCAAAGTCCTCACCGGCGACAACGATCTCGTGACGCGCAAAGTCTGCCGGCAGGTGGGCCTCAATGCCGACGACATCCTGCTCGGGAGCAAGGTCGAGGCAATGAATGACGACGAACTCGCGGCCGCCGCGGAGCGCACGCACGTCTTCGCCCGGCTCTCGCCCGCGCACAAACAGCGGGTCATCCACGCGCTCCGCAGCCGGGGACACGTCGTCGGCTTCATGGGCGATGGTATCAATGACGCCCCCGCCCTGCACGTGGCCGATGTGGGGATCTCGGTCGATTCCGCTGTGGATATCGCCAAGGCCGCCGCGGCCGTCATCCTCCTCGAGAAGGATCTCATGGTGCTCGATGAGGGCGTGATCGAAGGCCGCAAGGTCTTCGCGAATATCCTCAAGTATGTCCGCATGGGCGCCAGTTCGAACTTCGGCAACATGTTCAGCGTCCTCGGGGCCAGCGCCTTCCTCCCCTTCGTGCCGATGGCCCCCATCCAGGTACTGACCAATAACCTGCTCTACGATTTCTCCCAGGTGCCGATCCCGACGGACACCGTGGGCCCCGAGCAGACGGCCCAGCCGCGCCCCTGGCACATCGGCGACATCAAGAAATTCGTGCTCTTCATCGGGCCCATCAGCTCGATCTTCGACTACACCACATTCTTCGTCATGCTGTATGTCTTCGGTTGCTGGGACCCCGCGCGAGCCTCGCTCTTTCAAACCGGCTGGTTTGTCGAGTCGCTCATCACGCAGACGCTGATCGTCCATGTCATCCGCACAAACAAAATTCCGTTCATCCAGGGTCGCGCGAGCTGGCAGCTTACCATGACTACTCTGGCCATCATGGTCCTCGCGGCGTGGCTCCCCTACTCGCCGCTCGCACCCGCGCTCGGCTTCACCGCGCTGCCAGCACTCTACTGGCCGATCCTGCTCGCGACGTTGCTCTCCTATGTCGTCCTCACCCAGGCCGTGAAGATGTGGTTGATCCGCAAGGCCTGGCTGTGAGCAGTGGCTCCGCGAAGCCGCCATCTTGCCCCATAGCTTTCAGCTATCGGCCCCTTGCTGCGGAGGTATTGGCACGCCCGGTTGGACGCTACGATTGTCGACACGTTCGCCTCTGCCGTGTGGCACTCCGATGCAGAGGCAGCCAGCTTATGAAAACGACTCCTAAACCGAACAACACCCCTCACAAGCTGGGAGCGAATCAGAAAGAAACCGCCGTCAAGACGGTGAAGCGCGACCCCAATTTCAAACAGTCGCGCGACGTGAGAGAAGATCGGGGTCAGCGTCAGGCAAAAAGCGCGGGCCCAAGCCGCTCCCAAGCGGGGCAATAGCCTCGTGGTCATCATGACCGAGTTTCCGTCGCGCCCGCGGAATCCATGACTTGATCACCCCTTGGCGAATAACGGGGTCATGCGCTGCCTGATCTCCGATCCAGTTCTGCCCCCCCGATACTTTGCAGACCAAACTCACTACACTCAATCCCCGGTGGCTGCTTGGCACTCCTCTGGCGCCCTCAACCGGAGCGAACCATGTTCCTGATCGCGATTGCACGGCGGGCCGTTACGGCATGGGGATCTCGTTCGATTGTCCGCTCCACATGGATTTGAAGAGTTCGCGGCAAAGCAGGCACCGGATCACGATCTTCTTCGCCAACCCCTTGGATGGACTTCCCCCTGAACGAGGCGTGCCGCTCTGGCGACGGACCGGTGGCAGTTTCAAAGTACTCACCGTATCTCCCTCAGGCGATGCCCGCCCGGTCTGCTGGAACGGCTTCATCACGAACGGCGTGCTTTCCTGAGCGTTCCGTTCAGATATCTGCCTTGACTGTAGAGCCGGTCCGTCTTCGCGCGTGGCGGACCTTTTCGAATCCCATTATGAACACCAGGTAAACGTGTGGCTGGTGAACACCGGTTCGTCCGAGGGCGCTTACGACTCGCTTCACGCGGCTCTTCGACTCCCTTCCATCCCGCCTGCACCCGCATGGAACTCCGCTCGGAATGACTCTGGGGAGTTCACGCCGGAATCGTCAGAATCCCCCTCAAGGCCTTCAGGAGAGTCTCCGCCGTGTAGGGCTTGGGCAGAAAATCTTTTGCACCGAGTTGCATCGCGCGTTCTACCTGGTCCTTGGACGAGAGGCCACTGACGGCGAGGATGCGCACGGAGGGATTCAACGCTCGCAAAATACCAATGAGTGTCGGGCCGTCCATGGTCGGCATGGTCATATCGGTCAACACGGCGGCGATTTCCGCGCGATGTTGGACGAAAATTCCGGCAGCGGCCGGCCCATCGGCCGCGAGGACGACGCGATAGCCAAACGCTTCCAGGGTTATCCTGGTGATCTCCCGGAATGATGCTTCATCATCCACAATGAGGATGAGTTCCCCGTTCCCGCGTGGCATTTCCGTCGCCTTTTCCGCGACCACGATGACCGATGCCTCGATATGCGCGGGAAGATAGACGGTGAAGCTGGCGCCGTTCCGCGGTTCGCTGCAAACGCGAATGAAACCGTTATGGCTCTTCACGATGGCGAGCGATGTCGAGAGACCGATGCCAGTCCCCTGACCCACTTCCTTGGTCGTGAAAAAGGGATCGAAGACATTTTCGATGACTTCCGGCGTCATCCCGGTGCCGGTGTCCTTCACCTGAAGGACCACGTACGGGCCGGCCTTCGCTTCCAGATTCAGAGCCGCATAGTGCGCATCGACGATGAAGTTTTTCGCGGAGATGGTCAGCGTTCCACCGCTCGGCATCGCATCCCGGGCATTCACGCAGAGGTTCAATAGCACTTGATGCAGTTGTGTCGGATCGCCGATCACCGTCCAAAGGCCGCCAGGGATAATGGTCCGCACCAGAATGCTTTTGAGAAAGGTATCGTTCGCGATCTTCTCGATCTCCTGGATGAGGTGCCTGATTTGCACTTCCATCTTCCGGCCTTCCACACCGCGGCCGAAGGATAGGACCTGCCGAACCATGTCGGCCCCGCGTTGCGCGCTCGCACCGATCATGGCGATCAGCTCCTGGCTGCTCGGGTCGGGAAACTTCATCTTCAGCAGGTCGAGCGCCATGATGATCGGGCCAAGAGAGTTGTTCAAATCATGGGCGATGCCGCCCGCGAGCGTGCCGATGCTCTCCATCCGTTGGGTTCGCAAGGCATGCCGTTCGAGCCGCTTTCGTTCTGTCAGATCCACCGCGAAGCAGACACCCTCCTGTGGGTTGTCCTCAAAAGAGGCCGCGCCCAGGAGGATGGGCACATGGGTTCCGTCCTTGCGGATGTATTCGTTTTCATAGGGCACACACGCCCCCTTGATGGCAATTTCTTCCAATGCAAGTTGGTCGAGTTTGGCGTATTCGGGCGGGGTGATAGCGATCCAATTGACCAGCCCGGCTTCCATCTCCTGGCGGCTATAACCCACGAGCTTCAGAAAAGCATCGTTGGCTCCGGTAATCTGACCGGCGGTGTTCCAGAATAGTACTCCTTGCGCGTTGGATTCGACCAACCGGCGAAAGCGACGCTCAGACTCTTTGAGGCGTTTCTCACTTTGCTTGCGCTCGGTAACATCGCGCACGTTGCACTGAATGACCTTGGTGTCGTTCACCAGATAGACATTGCTCACAAACTCCACCTCGATGCGGCGACCGCCCGCGGTCTCCAAGGGCAGGCTTTCATAACGGGCGTACCCACTTTCCCTTAGCTCGGCGAACTTCTGCTCGTTGGCCGCGACATCCTTGAAGAAGCCGAGTTGCCAGATCGCCTTTTCCAGGAACTGTGCGTGTGAAAAGCCGAGAAGCGTGATCAGAAAGGGATTCACGTCCACCACCATTCCCGTCTCGGCGTTGAGAATCAGAATCCCGTCTTTGGCTGTCTCGAAGAGCCGCCGGTAGCGCAACTCCGACGCACCCACTGCCTCCTTCGCCACCTTGACCACGGCAACCTCCTCCAGCAGCTTGCGCTCGTGCCTGCGCAATTCCAGATGCGTCATCACCTGCCGGCCAAGAACCCGCAACGCGCCGGTCTGATCTGAAGCGAGGGTGCGCGGGATGAGATCGGCAACGCAAAGGGTGCCAAGCACCGCGCCATCCGGCGTGACGAGCGGCGCACCCGCATAGAAACGGATGCCCGGCGCTCCGGTAACGAGGGGGTTTCTCGCGAAGCGTTCATCCTGTGTGGTGTCCGGTATGATCAGCAACTCCGATTGATGCAGCGCATGCGCGCAAAAGGAAACATTCAGGGGCGTCTCGGCGACGCTGAAACCCACTCGGGCCTTGAACCACTGCCGATCCTCGTCGACGAGCGAGATCAGGGCGAACGGAGTATGACAGATCGTTGCCGCCAGCGCTGCCAAATCATCCAACGCATCCTCGGCAGGCGTGTCCAGTATATGATACTGCCGCAGAGCTTCGAGCCGGCGCTTCTCATCCATCCGTGCTTTGTGTGTAATCATCCTCGTATCGGAACCATCACCCGCAGGCCACATACTACACCAACTCCCCCGGTCACCCCATGGTTTCTTTGGACGGCGATTCCAAAGTACGAAACGGTCAACCTGCCTCCCACGGAATGTTCACATGCTCTGCGAAAGCTCCTTCACGATCTGGATGTAATCCCGGAGGGGCTTGGAGGGATTGTCGGCGCGCCAGGCGATGGTGGACGCGCGACGGAGCGGTGGAGATAGCGGGCGGAAGACAACGCCCTCATGCGGCAACCCCGTGATCTGCTCAGGCATCAACGCCACCCCGAGCCCGTCTGCCACAAACTTGATCGCGGTCGGCTCGCCGTCGGCTTCTTGCAGGATCCTGCCCGCAAACCCGGCGGTGCGGCAGGTCTCAAGCAACCATTCGCGGGCGCCCGGATGCGTCTTCGCCGACATCCCGATGAAGAATTGCACGGCCAGGTCGGCGAGTCGTACCTTCGCTCTCTTCGCCAGCGGATGTCCGCCGGCCACGGCCACGACGATGGTATCGTGCGCCACACACTCCGAATGCAGTTCGCGGGCGGATGGCGCGGGGCGGATGCCGACGAAACCAAGGTCAATCTTGCGCGCGTCGAGCGCATCGAATTGCTCCGCGCTCGTCATGTCGAAAAGATTCAGTGCCACGTTCGGGCAGAGCTTGCGAAAAGCGCCCAGGGTGGCGGGCAGCAGCCCGTAATGGATATTGGCGACGTAGCCGATATTGAGCTGGGAGTTCTCACCGCGCTGCATCCGCTGCACATTGGCGATGCTCTCGGCACACATCGCGAGAAGCTTTTTGGCGTCGAAGAGAAACATGCGCCCTTCCTCCGTCAAGGCGACCCGGTTATTGGCGCGGCTCAACAAGCGCACCCCGATTTCTGCCTCCAGATTTCGCACCTGCCGGGTGAGCGACGGCTGTGCAAGACGGAGATTTTGCGCCGCTTTGGTGAAGCTCAGCGCCTCGGCCACCGCAACGAAGTAACGCAGGTGACGAAGCTCCATAAGCCGAACCATCGGGCAACCATAGCCGAAAGCTATCACCAATATGAGAGCCCGAACCCGGCGATTTCAGTGAAATGACCCCTGCGACAGGTTTGCGCATAGCTTTGGGCTATGGCGGCGGTGCGGGCAAGGTATTGGCCGGGCGTCGCGTTTGCATGGATCCTTCACCGGGGTGCGAGATCCACACCGGGGCCAGCTCCAGTCTCCTCCCCTTACAGAGGATCCTATGAACTACCTTCACCCCGATTTCGCCCTTCCGGAAGGAAGCAGCCTTCACCAGATGCCGCCCTTGCCCGTTCCTTGTGGCCGGCCAACCGAGGAGATCGCTCATCTGCCGGGCGCCGGTCTTCGGCGCTGCACCGATGCCCCCAGCCTCGCTCGCCAATGAGTGACAAAGCTTCGGCGGAAATCCTGGAGAAAGTTTCCAGTGGAATCGAAGGCTTCGACGATATCACGGCCGGCGGCCTGCCCTGCCGCCGCACCACGCTGCTCATGGGCGGGCCGGGTTGTGGCAAGACGGTCCTCGCGCTCCAGTGCCTCGTCAGCTCCGCCCGGGATCGTGGAGCCCCCGGCATCTTCGTCGCCTTTGAGGAAGGCGCAAGGCGCGTGGCCGCCAATGGCAGCGCGTTCGGGTGGGACATGCCTGAATTGGAGAAAAAGAGCCTCTGCTTCGTGAACGCCACCATGCCCTCCAGCGTGGTGAAGTCCGGCGCCTTCGACCTGACCGGACTACTCGCCAGCCTCGCGGCCAAGGCGCGGGAAATGGGCGCGAAGACCATCGTCTTCGATGCCGTGGATGTTCTGCTCGCCCTGCTCGACGACCCCGCGGCGGAGAGCCGCGAGTTGCACCGCCTCCACGAATGGCTCCAGGAGCAGGAGATGACCGGGATTCTGACGACCAAGATCGAGGACGATCGACCAGCCTCCGCCCAACGCTACGGCTTCATGCCCTTCATGGCCGATTGCGTGGTGCTGCTCAGCCAGCGCGTCGCCGATCGCGCCGCGGTGCGAGCGATTCGCGTGATCAAATACCGGGGCTCGCCGCACGTGCTCAATGAAGTGCCGTTCGTCATCGGTTCGAAGGGCGTGGAAGTGGGCTCCTCCAATGGCGTCCATCCCGAGCCGCAGCCATTTACCGAACGAGTCTCCACCGGGGTGGAACGCCTCGATGAAATGTTCGGCGGTGGCGGCTTCTATCGTGGCACGAACGCTTTGCTCACCGGCAGTTCGGGCAGCGGTAAATCCACGCTCGCCAGCGCCTTCATCGACGCCGCCTGCCGCCGCGGCGAACGCGCCCTTTTCGTCTCCTTCGATGAAAACTCCGCGGACATCGTGCGCGACCTATCCACCATGAGCATCGACCTCGCGCCCCATCTGGCGAGCGGTCTCCTGAAAATGGAGGCGATCCGCTCCGAAGGAGCCTCCTCCGAGGAGCATTTCATGCGGATGAAGGCACTCATCGCCGGCCATCAGCCGCGCTGTATCGCTATCGATCCGCTCTCCGCGCTCGCGCGCATGGGTGGCGGACTGGCCGCGCGCGCGGTGGCGGAGCGGCTGATCTATCTCTGCCGCAATGCGGGCATTACCGCTCTCTTCACCAGCCTGCTCGAAGGCATCGACCCACACCTCGAAACCACGGCGATGCACGTTTCCACGATCGCAGACTCGTGGATCCAGATCTCGTTCGAGTTGCTGGACGGCGAGCGCAATCGCGCGCTATCCATCATCAAATCGCGCGGCACCAAGCACTCGAAACTCCTGCGCGAGCTGCTCTTCCGGGATACAGGAATTACGCTCGCCGATCCCTACAACGCTGGAGGTGAGGTGCTGATGGGAACCTTGCGGCGGGAAAAGGAGGACGCCCAGTGAAGGAAGCCATACTCGCGGGACAGGCACTGAACGGGGCTCATGTCTTCCGGCTCTACCTCGCGGGGGGCGCGCCCAACTCCGTTCGTGCCCTGGCGAATCTCTACGCCATCTGCCACAAACATTTTCCCGATAGCCATCGGATCGAGATCATCGATGTCCTCCAGGAACCGATGCGGGCCCTGGCGGAAGCCATCCTCGTCACTCCCACCGTGGTCAAGGTCTCCCCCGCCCCCGAGCAGCAAATCATCGGCAACTTGAGCGAAGAGGAGGAAGTCCTGCGCGCCCTCGGCCTGCCTCAAAAGGAAAACGTATGATGTCCACGACCGACTCATCCGCCCCCTCGAAAGAGCACGTGCCCGAGAGAGCGACGGCCCTGGCCCTGCGCCTGGCGCACGCCGAGAATGCCCTCCGCGCCCTGACCTCCGGCCAGGTCGATGCCATCATCGATCCTGACGGCCAGGCGTATCTCCTTCGTCCCGCCCAGGAGAGCCTGATCCGCAACGAGCAACGGCTCCGGGCAATTCTCGAGGATTCGCCCGATGCCATCGCGGTCGTCGATCGCGGTGGGGTGGTTCTCTCGCAAAGCCGCGCCGCCAAACGGGTACTCGGTCACGAGCCCAGCGTATTGGTGGGAAAGAGGATTTTTGAATTCGTCCATGAAGAGGATCAGCCGCTGCTCTACATCGCTTACTTCAATGTCATTGAAGGATTCGATGAATGCGCCACGGTTCGCTTTCGCTGCCGGGACTCCCACGGCCTCGATCGCCTGGTCGAGGCGACCATCAGCCGGTTGGGTGGATTCTCGCCGGCGAGCGTGGTGATGAGCATCCGCCTGGCCACCACTTCCCTCGTCGCCGCTTCCACACCCTTGCGCGGAAGCCCCGTCGTTCAAAATCTATGACCAAACAAATCCCGCGGGTGGAAGACATCGAAACCTACGCCCAGGACATCGTGGATACGGTGCGTGAGCCGCTTTTGATGCTCGATATCACCCTGCGCGTGCGTAGCGCCAACCGCGCCTTTTACGAGACCTTCCAGGTCACCGCGCAGGAAACTGAGAACCAGCTCATCTACGAGCTGGGCAACGGCCAGTGGGACATCCCGGCCCTGCGCAGGCTGCTCCAGGACATCATCGGCACGAGTTCCGTCTTCAACGACTTCGAGCTGGAACACACCTTCCCGGTCATCGGCCGCCGCGTGATGCTCCTCAACGCGCGCAAACTGCGCCCCGGCAGCCACGCCGAGCTGCTCGTGCTGGCCATGGAGGATGTCACGCAACGGCGGCGCGCCGAGGAGGAGGTGGCCAAGGCGACCAAGGCCTCCGAAACCGCCAACAAGACCAAGAGCCTCTTCCTCGCGAATATGAGCCACGAGTTGCGTACGCCTCTCAATGCCATCCTGGGATATTCCGAGATGCTGCGGGAGCAGTCGGTGAGACGCAACCTCGAGGAATTTGGCGCCGACATCGAAAAGATCCACGCCGCGGGAAAACACCTGCTCGCGCTCATCAACGACATCCTGGATTTGTCCAAAATCGAAGCCGGGAAAATGGAGCTGTTTTTGGAGACCTTCGATGTGTCCGGGATGATCGAGGAAGTCGCTTCAACGATCCACCCGATCGTCGAAAAGGAAGGGAACACGCTCCACATCGAGCGCGCTCCCGATCTGGGGGTGATGCACGCCGACCAGATCAAGGTGCGGCAGGCGCTCTACAACCTGCTTTCCAACGCCGCCAAATTCACCCACCAGGGCCACATCACGCTGCAGGCGGGACGCGAGCTCATGGATGGCAGCGAATGGATCGTGTTCCGGATCACGGACACAGGGATCGGCCTGAGTTCCGAGCAGATCGTGAAGCTCTTCCAGGCCTTCACCCAGGCGGATGCCTCGACGACGCGCAAATTCGGCGGTACCGGCCTGGGCCTCGCGCTCACACGCCGGTTCTGCCAGATCATGGGCGGCGACGTCACGGTCCAGAGCGTCCCGGACGAAGGGAGCGTCTTCACGATCAAACTGCCGGCCATCGTCCGCGAAACGAATCTGGACGCCGCCACCGCGGCCGTCACGGCGCTGGCCGCACTGGCCTCCGCGGAGGACGGGAACGGGGACGCGAAGGAATCGTCCCCGTCTGGCAATTGCGTATTGGTCATCGACGACGACCCAACCCAGCGCGATTTAATCCAGCGGTTCCTGACCAGGGAGGGCTTCCATGTGCGCACCGCCAGCAGCGGCGAGGAAGGACTCCGCCTCGCACGGCAGTTGCGGCCGATCGCCATCACGCTGGACGTAATGATGCCCGGCATGGATGGCTGGAGTGTGCTCGTGGCACTCAAGGCTGAGATGGTCCTGCGCGACATCCCGGTCATCATGCTGACCATGGTGGACGACCCCAAACGGGGCTTCACGCTCGGAGCCACCGAATACGCGACGAAGCCGGTCAATCACGCTCGTTTGTCCCAGATCCTCCGGAAGTACAGTTGTCCTACCCCGCCGTGCCCCGTCCTCCTCGTCGAGGACGACCCCGCGGCGCGTGGTGCGATGCGCCGGATTCTCGAAAAGGAAGGCTGGAATGTGACTGAAGCGGAGAACGGCCGCGTGGCCCTGGAGTGTATCGAGCGGGAGCGTCCCCGAGTCATTCTGCTGGACCTGATGATGCCCGAGATGGACGGCTTCGAATTTGCCGCCCGGGTGCGTAGGCGCCCCGAGTGGCGCCTGATTCCCATCGTGGTCGTCACCGCCCACGACCTGACTGCCGAAGAGCGGCACCGGCTCAATGGCTACGTCGAAACCATCATCCAGAAGGCGGGCGACTCGCACGAGGCGCTTCTCAGTCAGGTGCGCGACCTGTTGAACGACTGCGCCCCGCCCCGCGCCCTGCCAGTGCCGGACGCCGTGGAACTGCACCTTCCGGCCACCTGAACCATCCCCCTCCTCTCATGCCCAAAATTCTCCTCGTCGAAGATAACGAAATGAATCGCGACATGCTTTCGCGTCGCCTGGCCGACCGGGGCTATCTCGTCGTGCTGGCGATGGATGGCCAGAGTGGCGTGGACATGACGAAGAGCCTGGCGCCGGATTTGGTCTTGATGGATATGAGCCTGCCGGTGCTCGACGGCTGGGAAGCGACGCGCCGGCTCAAGGCCGATGCTGTCACCCGGAGCATTCCCGTGATCGCCCTCACTGCCCACGCCATGTCCAGCGACCGTGAAAAAGCGCTCGAGGCCGGCTGCGACGACTATGACACCAAGCCCGTGGAGATGCCGCGCCTGATGGAAAAGATCGAGGCGCTCCTGCGGAAAGCCGGGAAGGAAGTGCCTTCCCCCACCGAGACCGCACTGTGAACGGATCGCCACTCTCTATTCTCACGCCGCCGCCCGCGCTTCCGCGAGCCCTGCTTCACGAATTGCGGAACCACCTTGGCCAGATCATCGGCTACTCCGAATTGTTGCTGGAGCAGGCGCACAAGCGTGGCCAGTCCAGCTTCGTCCCGGATTTGCAGACGACTCATACAGCGGGCCGCAAAATGCTGGCGCTGCTCGACGATCACACCGGTTCGATCTACGCGTTCGATACGCCACCAGCTTCCGGCATCTCCATGCGGGCAAATCCGGCGCCGGTGGAACAGGAACCGATTCCCAATGCCCTCCCGGAAACGGCCCTGTCCGCTAACATTTCATCCACCACGACTTTGGGATCCGTACTCGTCGTGGATGACATCGAGGCCAACCGCGACGTGCTTACCCGCCGACTGCGGGAACAAGGCTACACCGTGACTGCCGTGAACGACGGAAAGCTGGCGCTCGCGAGGCTGCGTGAAGGCGCCTTCGACCTCGTGCTACTCGACATCATGATGCCGGAAATGGATGGCTACGAAGTGCTGCGAACATTGAAGGCCGATGAGACAATGCGCCACATCCCTGTCATCATGATATCCGCCCTGGGCGAACAGGATTCCGTCGTTCGCTGCATCGAGATGGGCGCGGAGGATTACCTTCCCAAACCGTTCAATCCGATCTTGCTCAAGGCCCGCATTGGCGCCTGCTTGGAGAAAAAGCACCTGCACGATCGCGAGGCCCAACTCTTCGCGCAGTTGCAGCATAGCTACCAGCGACTGCAACAACTCGAAAAGGGACGCGATGACCTGACGCACATGATCGTTCACGATCTGCGTACGCCCCTGAATGCGATGATGATGGGCATCCAGGAGTTGGAATTCGCCGGCGAATTGAATGAGGGCCAGCAGGAGATGATGGAAATCACCCGCCGAGGCGGGCAGACACTGGTCGCCATCATCAATGACTTGCTGGACATCAGCCAAATGGAGAGCGGAGCCCTGCGACTCGAACGCCGGGAGGTCACGGCCGCCGATCTGATCGACGACGCGATGAAGCAGGTGACGGCACTGGCGACGGCAAAGAGCGTGACATTGGTGATAAACCCTGACCCGGATTTGCCAGGCCTTATCGGGGATGAGGCCAAACTGATCCGTATCCTCGTTAATTTGCTCAGCAACGCGATCAAGTTCACCCCGGCGAGTGGCACAGTCACGGTCGTCGCCCGACTGGACCAGGACGGGCCGTCACTCCAGTTCTCGATCAGCGACACCGGAGAAGGCATTCCCGCTGAAGCATTCGGACGGATCTTCGAGAAGTTCGGCCAGGTGGAATCGCGGCACGGCGGCCGCGGCATGAGCACCGGCCTGGGCCTGACATTTTGCAAACTGGCCGTGGAGGCTCATGGCGGTCAGATTAGAGTCGAGAGTACCCCCGGCTTGGGCAGTACCTTCCGTTTCACGCTGCCTCTTCCGCAAGCCCCGCAGGCCGCATCGTGACCAGGTCTGTCTCATGTCGTGCCACTTCGCCCGCGGTCCTTGACCCTGGCCCATGATCACTTTCTTTACTCTTCTAATCGGAGGATTCATCTTCTACCTGGCCTATTACCTCTCCCAGATGTTCCTCAAAGGAGCGCCGCTCCTCCTGGTGGGCGTGGTATTGGCACTGGTCTTCATCGTGCTCGCCCTCCGCACGCTTCACCTCATTTCCGTGTGAAGCGAATCCCCTTTCACGCGGTGAAAGAAATAAAGAAGACCAATACGACGACAAGAAGCGATTAGGGCAGGTAACGGGGCGTTTCGCACTTCGGATCCGCACGCCAAGGCTTTCAGTTAGATTCAGTGCTGGCCCTCCGTCATCGGTCCATGAACCGCAGCCTGAGCGCCATGCTTGTCATTACCGTGCGCCAGTATCTCCCATTCCTTGCCAAAACTATGAAACCTCAAAATATAATCCTCGCGGCGATCAGCCTCTGCGCCACAGCGGTTCAGAGTCACGCTGCCCTCGAGGTCTCGGTCGATTTCTTCCACGACAACCTTGAATCCTACGGTGACTGGCGGGAAGTCGGCGACTATGGATATTGCTGGCAGCCGCGAGACGTCGCTCCAAACTGGCGGCCCTACAACGATGGCCGCTGGTTGTTCACGGACGCCGGCTGGACTTGGGATTCCGAGGAGCCGTACTCGTGGGCGGTTTATCACTATGGCCGCTGGGCGCGCCTCGACCGGGTCGGCTGGGTTTGGGTACCCGGTACGGAATGGGGACCTGCCTGGGTCTCCTGGCGTCGCGGCCCCCAACATATCGGCTGGGCTCCCCTGCCTCCGGATGCGGCGTTCGATCGATCCGTGGGATTCAGTGCGCAGGTGGATTCCGACTATGACATCGGCCCTTCCAACTACAGTTTCGTCGCCGTGCGCGATTTCGGATCACCCCGGTTGCGCACTGTCATCATCGAACCGGCAGGCAACGTCACATTCCTCCGGCAGACGAAGAACATCACGCGCATCACCTACGTCAACAATGTCGTCTACAACGCCGGACCTCACTACGAGGTCATCTCCCGGGAAAGTGCCTTGCCAATTCCGCGGTTGAAACTGGAACGGCGCGAGTCATTTGATGGCGACCCCGGCCAGGTGAAAGCCGAGCAATTGCGATCGAGAGTGGAAGGCGATTCCCTGCACATTCTGGCTCTGCCATTTGTCACCCGGCCCGCCACCGCGCCCCGCAAAGTCGTGGCCAGGGTGGACAAAGTCGAAGTCGATCGCGGTTGGAAGAACGCGGGTCCCCCTGCCGAAGTCTCCAAATTGCGCGAAAAGATGAAGGCCGAGGCCAAGACCGCCGCGAGTGAGCCTGCTGGCACGAAGCCGGAAGGAGCACCCGCAATTACCGACGTGCCGCCGCAGCCAAAACCGGCCGGTAATGTGGCCACGCGCAAGGATCGCAAGAGCGACGAAAAGCCGGCGAGTCCAGCCGCGCCATCAGCAACGGCTGAAGTGGTCCCACCGGCGCAGGCGGAATCCCCGCGTCAGCCGCAACCCGGTAGCGGAAAGAATCGCGTCAAGCCCGCCAAACCGGAGACTGGCGAGGTGCCGCCCGTGCCAGCTGTTGTTGAAAGTACGCCCCCCTCCGGCGAATTGAAGAAACACCGGAATGGCGAGAATGCTACGGAACGTCCTGTCGTCCAGCCTCCCGCCCCAGCCCCGAAACGCCAGAAGGAGAGCCCCGAACCGACTGGCAACCCGCCTGGCCCTGGCGCCGAGACCCCTTTGAAGAACCTGCGGCCAGGTCAGGCAGAGCGGCCCAAGCCTGAGGCGCCCGCAGGTCGACGCCCGGAAGAAGGAACTCCCGGGAGGCCTGACCCGCGCGCCCAGCGAACGAGCCCCGAGAACCACCCGCCAGCACCCGCTGCAACGTCTCCGCAGGCCACGCCATCCGGAAAGGGAAAAGGCAAGGCCAAGGACGAGAAAAAGCCGGAAGAAGAGCGCCAATAGCGAGAGGCGGGACGCCCGGCGGGCGCAGCTGGAGACCGATGAGAAGGTCAGGCCCTAAGGAGCCGCCGGGGGCGGCGTCGGCGTCTTCTCTTCGGGCAATGCGATCCAAAGGATGACGTAAACCATCCCGCCGGTGCCGAAGACGAGGAGCGAGACGAGAAAACCCGCGCGCCAGATCCACGTCGGGATTGGTGTATGCGCGCCGAGTCCCCCACAAACGCCCCCGATGACTACGTCAGTTTTCGATTTGGAAAGGTCGCGAAGGAAAGCCATAGGATAATCGATGCACTCAAATCGAAGGTGCGCTGTGAAGATCACAGCAAACCCGATTCGCTGCGCCAATCTAACCGCGATGGCCGGTGATTGCACGTTCGAACCGTCGATCCTACCTGTCAGTCCGTTGTCCCGGGTGCCTGCAAGCGCACCTGACACGCCTCTGCATCCTTCCGCCTTCCGTCTTCATCCTTTCGCCTTCCTTTCGACGTGTAGGCTCAGTTCCGGAAAGAACTCGGCGAAATCCTCGTGCAGGGCGTCGTAATGCAGTTCCAATTGAACCGCAGCTTCATCGAGAGGCAGCGGCTTGCGAAAGCGCGTTCCGATCCCCGCCAGTGCGCGGCGCACTCCGGCCAATTCCCGATAGGAGCAGAGCCAGTCACCCGTCTTCATCTGGAGCAAGCGCGCATAGGCCAGCGGAGGAAGTTCCTCGCGGTGCTCGGACAACGATGCGTAGAACTCTGCGACAAATTGAGGCAACGGCACCCGTTCGTACCGGCTCCAGGTGCGCGCCAGGAAGTGATCGTAAAAGACGTCGATCAAAATGCCTGCGTAGCGCCGAAAGGGAGCCTCAATGCGATTGACACTCCGACGGAAGATGGCATGCGAGTCCGTAAATGTATCGATGACCTGATGGCATTCGATGCCCGCCTGATATTTCGCCGGCAAGCCCTGCCAATCCCGCCAGGGCAAAATGTCCGGCAGAAGATTGCCAATGCGAAACGCGGACGAGGGCTCCGAAAGGACAAGGTGCGCCAGCCAATTCATGGCTCAATCTTCCATCTCACGCGGCCTCATGCCACTGCAAGCCCCCGGGTAACTCACAGCCGGCGTATTCGATGTGCAGGACACGGCGGTGCCTGGGACTGGTCGACCGGCTGGAAGCATGGAGCAACAACGGACGCATGAGCACAGCATCGCCTGCCGATACCGCGCACAAATATTCCGACTGCCTCGCGTGCAGGCCTTGGATGCGGTCCGCCGGCAAGCGACCCATCCGATGAGAGCCCGGCAAGACACGCAGTGCGCCGTTTGTTGCGTCCGTCTCGTCGAGATGCAAACGCACGGTCAGCATTTGCTGGAGGAATTCGACGGGAGCATGAACGTGCGGAATACCATCCTTGATGCTCCATGGGCCAAATCCAGGCACGTCGACCCGGTCGTGCAATGCCAGCGTCAAGTACTGATGCCATGGAACCAGCCAGTTCGTTTCCGGTGATTTGTCGAAAAAAATACCCCGAACCGGCAGCGGTTCCGACCCCAGGTGAGGTCTCACGAGGTCCAGTAAACGCGCGGACCGCGCCCACGATGCGATTGTCGGCTCCGCCAGCAAGCCGCGCCGGCCGGGTTCCCCATTCGTCCCCAATACCATACACAATTCGCGCTGCTCGTCGGCGTCGATCACACCCTCGACAACGGCGAAACCGTCAATGGCAATTTCGTATAGTGGTAGCGAAGTCACGATTCGTTTTATAGCGGAGCCGGCTCATTTCAGAAGCCTGACCCAAGCCCAAAATGCGTCCGCAATTCGTTCGCACAACTCCTTTTCGAGCTCGGCATCGCCTAGATCGCGATCGACGTGATTGAACACTCCATCCGTGCCCACCTCCAGCACCACCCACTCTCCCGACGTGCGGCGGAGCAAATCGGCGCAGCCGAATGAATCCCACAAACCCGTCGCCTGGAGAGCCCGGAGTGCCGCGGACACCGCTTGCGCCGGAGGTTCCCCGGCGCGTTCATACCGGGCCCCACGGGCGTGGGCTACCCACGGCGAGGTCGCGCAACCCGGTGAAAAGCGGCGCGCGACCCAGCCAAAGGTTTCACGCCCGGCACCGTAGAGACGAAAGACTTCCGGTCGTTCCAAGCGGACGTATTCCTGCACAATACATGGACGGGGCCAGTTCGAAGGCTCCCGGCTGCTGGAGGTCAACAAGCGATGCCCACTCGCCCCGCAACCCGTGGGATACTTCAGGCACCATTCCGATTCTGGGCGCCCCGTGACGAATTGGATCGCGTCGGCAAACGAATCGAGGAGGACCGTGTGTGGCCGTGGAACGGCATGCTGCTGAAACGCGGAGGCAATCAAACGCTTGTCCGCCGCGATCCGAACCGCCGGCAATGGAATGAACGACGAGAACGGGACTTCGCCGACGGGAAACGGTTCGAGATTCAACACATAGTTGAACCGCCGTGGCTCGGACGAAATCGGGACATTCAAGGCTGCGGAGAGTTGCCGTGCCAAAGTCTCGAACGCCCACGCTCCGGAGCCTTGGTTCAGCACGCAACAATCGTGATGCAATGATTTCATGAAAGGATTGCGGCGGAGGACTGGAATCGCCGGCCTTTGATAGAATGCAGATCGCCGATCAGGTTTCCACACGACACGACGTCTATGACACGCTCCGATCAAGGATCGGACAATGCGCCCTATTTCGGGCCCATCCGGCGCAGTGCCTCCGCCTGGACTCGCACCGTGGCATCGTAAGTCGCCAATGTAGATTCGAGCTTCACCGCATCGCCCCGGCTCTGCTCAATCGCCTGCTTCGCATACTCTCGCGCGGAGGTGAACTTGCCATCGCCATCGGCATCGAGCCACACAGGGTTTGTCGCTCCAAGCACACACGGCTGACGAACCCGGTTGGTCGGTTGGTAAGGATTCGGGATGGCCCAGTACGGAGCCGTCACGGGCGGGCCATGGGCGATGGCCACCAGGTGCACATCGTGAGGCGGACGAGGCAGACGCCAATGGACCAGCGCCTTCTCTCCTGCTCGATCCCGGGCCGGGACCGCGGTTTCGCGAATCTTGATCCCGTTGGCGAAGAGTTCGACCCGGTCCGCCTGCGTCCAGCTCGGACCAAGAACGTGTACTCTAACATCGATCTCCTCACCAAGTGTTGTCGCGAGGTCCCCGGCTTCGAACCGGTCATTCACGGTGAGTCGTACCAGCAACCCCATGCTCACATAAGCGTGCCCCGCCTTGAGCGCGCGGCAGGCGTCTTCGACATTCAGCCGCCCGGGATCATGATCGTCGCACGCAATATAAGTGCGGCCCTGACCGACAATGAAACGGGAGACATCGTGCGAGTCGCTGGACCCGACCGCCGTAACCCGGTAGCCATGATTGAGCAGCGCGAACCAATCGGGGAAGCTCTGCATGTAATCCGATTGCAGCGTGCCGGAATTGCAGACCTCAATCGCGTCGAAGGTGAACGGTTCGCTCTCGCGCAGATTGTCCCCAGTCGCTGCATCGAAATTCACGGGAGCAAACGGAACGAAATTGTTGTGGGTGTCCCGAGGGTGATTCAGCACGATGACGTTCACCCCGGGCACGCCCCGTATGGAACGCATCAATTCGGGCCAGGCAGTCAGCTTCGCATCCGGGACCGCGGCGGATGGATTGGCCACGGGAAAGGCGATGAAGTGGCCGGCGTTGGTTGTTACCTCATTGGCGATCACATACGTGAAACGGTCCGCGACCCCGAGGCGTTGGGCGGCCTCGGAGTAGTCCACGTGACGATTGTGCTCGGAAGCCACCGCCAGTTCGAGTCCTTCGCCAGCGATGGTCAGGACCCGTTCGTCGGCCGTGGCGTCGCCATGGCCGCTATAGGTGAACGTGTGAATGTGCGTGTCGCAGGCGGCGAGGCCGGGCGTCGGGACTTCACTGGCTATCTCCAGCGAAATGTCTTCCACGCTGCCGGCCAGCACGGAAACTTTTTTCTCCGCCACTCCGTACTCAAAGCCGCGCGTGGCATAGATCGTATACTCGCCGGCAGGAAGTCCGATCTCCGCCATCCCATTTCCCGAGTAGACTACCCCTGGACGG
>Ga0105237_10001617_pt1 | contig 29249 bp, 21 predicted proteins | sample KBSC24metaG_FD_81520 | JGI IMG/M metagenome (GOLD analysis project Ga0105237, IMG submission 81520) | Corn rhizosphere microbial communities from Kellogg Biological Station, Michigan, USA - KBS C2-4 metaG | ecosystem: Host-associated > Plants > Roots > Rhizosphere > Soil | place: Michigan, USA... | reverse complement strand
CCGCCACCAGCGAACGCCTCGCCAATAATGCCGACTACCGCATTTACGTCGATGCCAAGGATAACCTGAGCATCTTCAAGGGCGCGAGTACGACGGCCCTGGCCAGTTCCGATTCCGAATACAAGGCCATCGCGGCGGCCGTGACCGTCGACACCGCCCTGCGTGACGTGCGCGATGGCGACAACGTCCGCCTGGTCACCCTCGATGTCGGAAAGCTAACGAGCGCCCACAACGCCAAAAGCTTGAAGGATACCGTCGGATCGAACGACGGGTATCTCTTCTACATCGCGGATACGAGCGTCGGAACCAGCGTCCCGACCAAGGTCGTCGACTCCGCGACGGGAATAGGAGTTCCGGTGACGAGCTCTCGTTCGCGAGGAGTGAAACTGGTCAATGGAGGCACGCTGCCTGACGCCGGCTTGACGATCGTCTCGCCGAATCCTGTTTACATTCAGGGCGACTACAATACGGGCAGCACCCCCGGCAACCAACCGGCTTCCAACACCGCCACCTCCTACACACCGCCGACCGACAGCCCAAGCCCCGTGAAAGGTGGATACAACCGGGTCGCTTCCGCCGTCGCCAGCGACGCCATCAACGTCCTGTCGAATGCGTGGAACGATGCCAATTCGCTGCTCGATCAAGGCTCGCGGGTCGCCTCCAGCACCACGATCAATACCGTGATGGTGGCGGGCAACGTCCCCACCACCACGAGCAGCTACAGCGGCGGAGTCGAAAATTTCACCCGCTTCCACGAAGATTGGGGTTCCGCCTATTTCACCATCTACGGCGCGCTGGCGCTCCTATTCGATTCCGAACAGGCCACGCGTCCGTGGAACGCCGCCGATTACACGCCCCCGCAGCGCCGCTGGTACTACGACAGCCTGCTTCAGGACAACAATCCGCCCGGCTTCCGTGTCGCGCGGGTCTATTCCCGAGGCCTTTGGACCCAGCACTGAGCGTGAAACGTCTTCATACCGGGATCCTGCCCTTCCTTGCCGCCATCCCCACGGTGGCCGCCGCGCTGGACCTTACCCCTGTGGAGAACTGGCGTTCCCAGGAAGGCGTGCGCATCAACACCCTTGTTTTCAATGATCCCACGGGCAAGATCCGCTACCAACCGCCCGGTGACTGGCGCATCGACGGCGACACCACCACCCTCTCGCTGCATCCACCGCAACAGGAATCGTTCATGCAGTTTCGCCTGTTCCAGCGGAAACCCGAAGCCGCGAACGCCCCCGCCGAGGATCTCGCGAAATGGGCTTGCATCTTCCTCGCGCCCGACGCTGCCGATGTGACCCTCCTCGAGACGCGGCCCAGCCCCTTCACCCTCTGCGGGCACCCAAGCCAGGAATTCATTCACAGCTTCAGCGCCGGCGGGCAGCGCTTCCAGATGTCCATGGCGATCTGCGACCTCAATGAACGCGAACGGCTCGTCGTGATCATCACCGCGCGAAGCGCGGATTTCGCCGCTGTGCACGGCACCGGGATCGCGAGCCTGTTTAGCTGGAGCAAGCGGAAGTAGCGGGAACGTCCGTGGCCGGACAAATCACGTTAGTGATACGAGTTCAGGAACGCTTCACGCGTGGTCGCGGTTCCCGTGGATCCGGTGCTGCCGGCAGAGCCGTTGGGCCGCGCCGTCTGCGCCGTGCGGACCGCGGGCGCGGAACCAGAATCGGACGCGCGCGGGGCCGGTTGGAATCCGCCGGTTGATATCGATGGTGAAACACTGGCGGTCCGGGCAATGGGCGGCAAGGGTTGTTGCTGCTGCTGTTGCGGGGGCGCGGCCATGGCGATCGTGGCTGCGGGGGTGAGCGGCGACGCGGCCTGTTGTGGGGTAAAACCGTCCTTCAGCCAATCGGGCATGCGTTCCTCGAGCTGGACAATCATGCGCTTGATGTGGGCGTAGCGCGAACGGGGACGCAGGATGCTCAGGCTTTCGCGCGGGTCGCCCCAGCGCAGATTTTCGATCGTCACCCGGCGCACCCCCCACGTATTCATTGCTTCGCGGGAGGGTTTGTAGAGATCGATCGTATTGGTTCCGGAAAGCGCCCATCCATAGTCGTCCACCTGGTAGAGTTCGCCCGTCTCCCGGATGCGGAAAATCGAGCCCGCCGGCCAGCGCGACCAATCGGCGGCGGCGCTGTGGATGGCGCCGCATTGCAGGGTGCCGCCGAGCGCATTGTGGTTCGAATACTGGACGTGATCGTCCTCGGTGTGCGTGTAGGCGGTGGTGCGAACATTCATCACCGCGGCGCGGGCCAGGGGTTGCTCAAATCGAGGCAGCGGCCGTGAAGCGCAGCCGTAAGTGAGGACGACGCAACCGGCGAGGAGGGTGGCTCGGGCGATCAGGGTTCGCATGTGCGGATGGTAGAGGCATTTTTCGTGCTGGCGAGCCGGAAAAATCCCGTATTTATGCGGGCGGGGAGACAGTAGGTGGCCCGGGCCGGGTGAAACTATTTCACGGCAACCAGCGAATACACGAGGGCATCGGCATCTCGACGGGCGTGCCAACCGCTTCCAATCCGCCCGTTTTCGCATCGATCCGGAAAACAACGACATTGTTGCCCGGCATGTTTGCGCAGAGCAGCCACTGGCCCTCCGGGGTGATGAGCAGATTCTGCGGACCCTTGCCCAGACTGGGTTGGTGGCCAAGCAGCGCGAGTTGACCGTCCTCCCCGATCCGAAAGATCGCGATGCTGTCGTGGCCGCGATTGGTTCCGTAGAGAAACCGCCCGTCGGGCGTAATCTTGAGATCCGCGCAGTAGCTCTTGCCGTCAAATCCGGCTGGCAGCGTGGAGATCGTCTGCCGTTCGGTGAGCAAGCCAGTATCGGGCGTGTAATCGAAGAAGGTGACGGTGTCCTTTACTTCATTGATGACATACACGCGCCGGCCATTGGGATGAAACACGATGTGTCGCGGACCGGAACCCGGCGGCATTTTCACGAACGGCAGAGGCTCATTCGGCGTGAGCGTGGCCGTGGCGGCGTCCAGGCGGTAGATGATGATCTTGTCGAGGCCGAGATCGGCGGCCAGGGCGAAACGGGTGTCAGGACTCACGACGATGCTGTGCGCATTCGGCCCCTTTTGGCGCGCCGGATCGTCGCTCGTTCCTGTGTGCTGCATGAACGAGGCCATCTCCCCAAGCGAGCCATCCTTTTGCGCGGGAAGCGCGGCCACGCTCCCTGAGGAATAGTTGGCCAGGACTACCGTCCGGCCCGAGGCGTCCACGTTCAGGTAGCATGTGGCGCGGCCATTCGACGATTGCTGGTTCAACCGCTGCAACCGGCCGGTGTGGCCCTCGATGGCATACGCGGCGACGAACCCATTTTCGGCTCCGCCAAACTTCTCGGCATCGGTGGTGTAGAGAAATCTGTTGTCAGGTGAGATCGCGAGAAAAAACGGGTTCCGAACGCCCGTCGTGCGTTCGAGCGGCTGCAAGGTGCCGGTCTTCGTGTCGAAGTGGAACGCGTGGATCGCGCCCTTTTCCCCGGAGGCGAAGGCGGAGATGAATACGAGTGGTTCCTCGGCGGATGCGGGCGTGGAAGCGAGCCAAAGTACGGAGAGGAGAAAGGAGATGAGGATTCGCATTCGGGGGAGAAATACCAAATCCCAATCTCATCCAAATGTCGAAACATCACTTCCCCGCCCGTCATCATTTGTGAATCCGGGCACCAATCCCGATTCGAACCAGTACGAAAGAGAACTCCGATGAATGCTCCATTCCTATCTCCCATCGAAAACCCGCACGGCCTGATCAAGAAGCTGGCGTATTACTTTACACGCCGGCAGTTCGGCAAAGTGCTGACGCCAGTGAAAATATTCAGCGCACGGTTGCCGTCCGCGTTCGGACTTTTCTACGGCAAGATCAGTTCGCTCGATAAAAAGCTGACGCTATCGCCCGAGATGGTCCTCCTCATTCGCCACCAGGTGGCGCGAATCAACGTCTGCGAATTCTGCATGGATATCGCCCGGGCGTTCACCATTCAGGCTTCGATGAATGAAGCGAAGTTCGACGCGCTGGACGTGTACGACACCAGTCCTCTGTTCACGCAGGCGGAACGCGCAGCCCTCGATTACGTGACGGCCCTGACCAGGGACAAGAAAGTCGATCCCGAAGTGTTTGCCGGCATGGCCCGCCACTATTCCGAACGCGAGATTTGCGAGATCGTGTGGGTCGTGGCCAGCGAGCATGTCTACAACATCACGAACATCGGCATGAACATTCACTCGGACATGCTCTGCAAGATCCGCCCAAAGACGGCATCGAGCGACTCCGCAAATGAACGCGCGTCGCACGCAGCCGCGTGACCCCGTGACGCGCGGCGGATGCCAAACTGGCGATTCGGGGCGACGGGCGGGTTGCTGCGGCTGAATCCTGGTTGGTTCATCCATGCCAATTAGCGAGCCGCCGCCGCCTTTACCCCAAGCTGATCGAATAGAAACGCGAAGACGTCCGCCTCTTGCGCGATGCGTTCATTCAGGGCGGTCCCCATGCCGTGGCCGGAATCGGAACTGAGCCGGAGCAGAATGGGCTGACCCGAGCCGGTCGCGGCCTGAAGGCGCGCCGCCATCTTGCGGGAATTCGATGGATTCACCCGCCCGTCATTTTCTCCCGCGAGAAAGAAAACCGCGGGATACTTGGTGCCATCGACGACACGGTGGTAGGGCGAGTAGGCAAAAAGCGCCTGGAAGAGGGCGGGATCTTTCACGGTGCCAAATTCAGTGACGTTGAATGCCCCATTCGGATCGAGTTCCACCCGCAGCATGTCGTAGATACCCACGTGGGAAACCACCGCGCGGGCGAGATCGGGATGCTGCGTGAGAAAGGCCCCCATGAGCAATCCCCCATTGCTGCCGCCTTCCACCGCGAGCCGGCTGGATTGCGTGTAGCCCCGCTCGATGAGGTGCCGCGCGCAGGCGGCGAAGTCGTGAAAGCAATTCTGTTTGCGAGCGAGATTGCCGCCGAAGTGCCACTCCTCGCCGTACTCGCCGCCACCGCGAATATTGGCAATCGCGATCACGCCGCCGTGATCGAACCACACGCGGCGCGTGAGATCGAAGCCCGGCCGCAGGCTGATGCCATAGCCACCGTAGGCGGTGAGCAGCATGGGATTGTTTCCATCCAGCTTTGTGCCCCGGCGCCGCAGGATATTGATCGGGACCTTGGGCGCATCTGCCGACGTGCCGACAAATTCACGGACGACGTCGATATCGCTGAAATCCACGGGCGACGTCTCGGCCAGCGCCGTCTTCACGGCGGCGCCCTCGGCACCCTGGCTGGGATCGTAAAGATACCAGGCATCGGGCGCGACGTAGCTGGTCTCGCGGATGAGAACTCGGTCATCCCCAGGCCGGTCCTCGAGCGGGAGCACATGGCCCACGCCAGAGTTCGGCGGGATGGGCAACTCGCGGCCATTCTTTCCCGCGAGATCAAAGCGCCGCAGCCGCGATGGCCCGCCAATCAGATCCGAGACGTAGAGGCAGGAAGCGGTGACGGCGAAGCCTTCGATCACCCCATCGCTCTCCGGCACGACGACCGTGGCATCCTCCAGCGCCACGCTTCCATCCAGCGGCCACCGCACGATTTTCCCTCGAGGGGCAGCCTGCACCGACCGCAGGTAGAGCGATTGATCGTCGCATGCAAACTCCGCCCCCTTGGCCTCATCCCGAAACTGAGACACCTGGCGCCAGGCCGCCCGGTCACCGGCCTGGAGATCACGGATGTAGTGGGCGTGTTCCCCGCCGTCCCCATTGGCCACGTCGGCCAGCAGCCAGCGGCCGCTGCGGGATGTCTGGAGTTCAATCTCCGCGATCCGCGGAAAGTCTTTCCCCGCCGAATAGTCGTCGGCGCTGTCGGGTGTCCCGAGCCGGTGTACGAAAATCTGCTGGTAGAAATTCAGGTCAGCCTCCGGCTTCTCCCCGGCGCGCGGAAAGCGCGTGTAATAGATCGACTTCCCATCCGGCGTCCACGCGGCACTTCCTCCGGCTGTCGGATACTGCACCCGCGCGATCACATCGGGCAGAGCTTCCCCCGTTTCCGTGCGATAGAAATGGAGTGCGCCATCCTCGCTGCCGTTCTCGGAGAGGCACACCGCCACCGTCTTCCCATCCGGCGACGGCACATACCAATCCATCGACACCTGGCCCTTGGGCACGAGTTCATTGGGATCGAGCACGACTCTTTCCGAGCCTGGATCATTGGCCGAAGCCAGGACCACGAGCATTCGCTGCTGCTTCGGCGGCTGGAATTTCATGGCAAACAGCCGGCCCGGGCGCGCGGACAACCCGCCATAATTCGGCGACTTCTTTGCGAACCATGCCGTCAATTGTGCTTCCAGGGCCGGCCGTTCGGACAGCGCATCCAGATATGCGCGGGTCTGGCGGTTCTGTGCGTCCGTCCACGCCTTGACCTCCGGCGTACCGGCCGTTTCCAGCCAGCGATAATCGTCCACGACTTTCACACCGTGGTATTCGTCGGTGACAGGCTTCTTGCTGGTCGGGGGTGCTGCGGCGTGGCTCATGGTGAAGGCGGCGCCTGTCAGCACGAGCGGAATGATCCGCCCCGCGGCGAGGCGCAAGCAGCGTTTTCTCATATCAAGGTGAGTATGGCGCCGTGCCGTGCGCATCCACGGTATAGCCCCACTTGGCAATGTATTCCGGGCCCGGGCGGAACTCGTCGTGCTGTTCAGCCAGCTTGCGTCTCAGCAGTTCATCCAGCTCCGCCTGAATCTTCGCGTATTCCCGCTTTCCGATAAGGTTGTCGAGTTGCCACGGGTCCTTCTCATTATCGTAAAGGAGCCATGGGCCGTTGAGGTCGCGCGCATAGGAATAGCGTGCGGAACGAATCTCGCGGTATTCCTTCCCCCCTTTTTCGCGGGTGTATTCGCCAAACGGTGAGACACATCGGATCACGGTCGCGCCCCCCGACGGATCCGGGCTTTTCTCCCGCATATAATCCGTAAAATCGAGCCCCTCCACCCCCTTGGGAATGGGCCGTCCGCACAAACCCAGCAGAGTCGGCATCACGTCCTCGGTATTGATCGTTCCCTCGACGCGACGCCCCCGGATGCCAAGCGCCGGGGGCACGTGAAAGAGCATCGGCACGCGCACCGATTCCTCCCAAGGGCGCTGCTTGCGCTGCTGCGCCTGCGACTCAATCATGTCGCCATGGTCGGCGGTGAAAACGACGATCGTGCGCTCGGCGAGATGCGTCTCCTGCAGAGTGCGCCATAGATCGCCGATGCAGTCGTCGAGCGCGGAGCAATGGGCGTAGTAGCCCGCCAGTTCCTTGCGCGCCGTCGCCGCCAGTTCAGGGGGCACATTGCCGCGCAGCTCGATTTTCTCCGGAGGATACATCGCCCGGTATTTCTCCGGAGCGGTGTCGTAGGGATTGTGCGGCGGCCCCCAAGCCAGCCAGAGCAGGAATGGTTTGCCGGAAGCCGCGTGCTGCTGAAGATAACCTTGGGCATCGCGGGTCTGGGCGATTGCGTCGTAGCCCTCCCACAACATCCGGTCCGGGCCGTCCGCGTAGTAGATGGATTTGTTGTAGGTGTGCGTGCACTCCAGCACCTTCCAGTAATCGAATCCCTGGCGGCGCTCGGGTGGGATGAAACTGGTGCGGCCGTGTCCATCCACGTGCCACTTGCCGATGCAACCGGTGTCATACCCCGCCGCCTTGAATTCTTTCGCGATGGTCACCGCCTCCGGATTCAGCGGCACATCGTTCAAAAACACGCCATGCGTCTGCGCGCGCTGACCGGTCAGCAAGGAAGCCCGGGTCGGTGAGCACACCGGCAAACCCGAGACGGCTTGCGTGAAATTCACGCACTCGCGCTCGAACCGATCGAGGTTCGGCGTTTTCACGTTCGGATCGCCCGCGAAACCGAATGCCTGCGTCCGCCATTGGTCGGCAACGATGAAGAGGACATTGACCGGCTTGTCTTGCGGGGCGGCAAGCAACCGCGCCGAGGAAGCCGCCAGCAGAGCGGCAAGGAGGGGGGCGATGCGTTTCATTCGAACGAGGGATGTCAGGGCTTTTGTTGCAAATTGGGCAATGCGGGCCGCCAGGTGGTCTCGCCCAACCACACGCCAATGTGGTGGTCCGCACAAAGGGAAAGCAGCTTATCGTACTCCTTGATGGTCGCTGGCGAGTAAAAATCCACCCCATCGCTGTAGATCCAAATTCCGTTGCGGGGAATATTGAGCTGGTCGGATTTCGGCAGCGAAACGATGTAGTCCACCAGTTCCTTGGCCGTGAGAAACACCTTCGAGGGCTGCTTCGGGATCGGCGTCGTCACGACGAAGCCCCGCAATTCGCCCGGCTCCGAGAAACGATCGGGAATGATGTGGATCGACAGGCCGCCATCGAGTGTCGGCCCGCCCGCCAATGCGCCCAGAGACGCGACGAGGAACAGGAAGCTGAAGATCGAGTATTTCATGGCATGGCAGAGACATTTGATGATCCTTCACCGCTCGCAGACTTCCACCCCAACCAGGCACATGTCATCCTCGAACTCCTGATTGATCGAGAAGGCGCGGACTTCCGCGAGTAACTCGTCAAAGAGCTGGGGCGCGGACAGGTCGAGCCGTCTGGCGACGGCGGCAGCCAATTGCTGCTTGCTGAAGAATTCGCCATCAGGCCCTTCCACTTCGTAGAGGCCATCCGTATAGAGCATCACCATGTCGCGGGGCGAAAGCGGACGCTGTTCCGTGGTGTAAACCGCCTGTTCGAAGATGCCGAGTGCGGGTCCAGGCTTGGTGGCGCCGGCGAGCATATCGGTCACGCCCGCGGCACGCCGCAGGTGAAAGGGCGCGGGATGGCCGGCATTCGTGAAGCGGAGTTCCATTCGGCCGAAGTCCACCACAAGGTAAAAAGCGGTCGCATACAACGGCGTGACCGTCTGTTTCAAGACCCCGCACAGGCTGTGATTGAGTTCGGTGAGAAACTTGCCCGGATCATGAGCGAGCGGCTTCATTTCTTCGACCAATCCCCGCACGATGGCCGTCACGAGGGCCGCGCGCACGCCGTGCCCCATCACATCGCAGATCAATACCGCGCCTTCCATGTCGGACAACGCAAGAATATCGAAGAAGTCGCCGCTCAATTCGGTCGTCGTGAAATAGCGGTGGCAAAACTGGATTGCGCTGCGCTCAGGCGATGCGTTCGCCGGAAAGACGGGGTAATGCCGGGGCAGGAACGCCGTCTGCAGTTCGCGGGCCATCGCGAGGTCCGCCTGCATCACGGCGTTCTTTTCCCTCAATTCCTCAGCCTGCTCCTCGAGCTTTTCCTTGGCCTTCCGCAGTTCCAGATTCTTTTGCACGGCGGTCTCGTAGGTCGAGAGCAAGAGGTCGATGGAGTGAATGCGATCGGACGTGAGACTGTATTTGTGACCGGCGAAATAAATCTCTGTCGGTCCCTTTCCTCCCGCCTGCCGCCGCAACTCCAGATTCGCGAGCACATACTGAATGCGCGAAAGCAGGAACTCTTCATTGTAGGGCTTCACGACAAAGTTGTCCGCCCCACACTCGAGCCCCTTCAAGATGTCCTGGGGATCGGAGAGGGAAGTCAACAGAATCACCGGGACCAATGCGAGAACAGGATCGTCTTTCACGAGCCGGCACAATTCGTAGCCATCCATCTCCGGCATGTTGATGTCGGTGATGACGAGCGTGGGACGAACGGCAGCGAGGGAGTCCATGGCCGCCCGTCCATTCGAGGCCGTCATCACCCGGTAGCCGTGTCGCTCCAGCAGATGTTGCAGCTTGAGCGATTGGGTCTTGCTGTCCTCCACGATCAATATCAGGACATCATCGGCCCGGTGGAGATCGGCATCGCTCATAGGCTCTTGAAGAGGATAATGGCCTCCGCTCCGCCCTCGGCACGGTTGCGCACGGTGATCGACCCATCGTGGAGTTCCACCAACTTCCTCGCGACCGTAAGACCCAGCCCCATCCCCTTGCCCGTAGGCTTGGTGCTGAAAAATGGCTCGAACACTTTGTCGACATGCTCCCGGGCAATGCCGCTGCCCGTGTCCTCCACGGTCACTTCGATCACCCGCTCCCCTTCGCGAAACCGCACGCCGGATCGGTCACCCGCATCAAAAGCGACGTCCTTCGCTCCGAGCACTTTCGTCCGTGTCCGGATCATCATCCGCCCACCCTTGGGCATGGCATGAATCGCGTTGGTAAAGACATTGACGAAAACCTGCTCGATCTTGCCGGAGTCGATCCGCAACCGGGGCATCGGCTGGCCGAATTCACGTACGATTTCGACGGCGCCCTGGGCCAGCTCGCCAGACAGCATCTTCAAGGCGCTCTCGATCACCTCGTGGATGCAGGCCTCGTGCATCCCCAATTCCCGCGGCGACAGGTCCATGAGTCCCGTGATCACGCTATTCGCCCGGTGCACGGCCTCTTTCATTTCTTTGAGGATCATCTGCTCGTCTTCGCCCGCTTCCTGGCCCGAGAGAAAGGAGACTCCCATTTCCATGATCGCCAGCGGATTGCGGACTTCATGCGCCACACCCGCAGCGAGGCGGCCCACCGACTGGAGTTTCTCCGCTTCGATGAGCTGCGCCTGCGCGGACTTCAATTCCTTGTGCGCCTGGATCAAATCGTCGTTCGTCTTCACCGCCGTCTCGTAGGTCGAAAGCAGCAGATTCAGGATCTGTCGCCGGCTGGCGTCGATCACGTAGCGCTGCCCCGCGAATTCGACGGCGATTCCCCGGTCTTTCCCGGTACTGCGCTTGAGCGCGCAATTGGCGAGCACCGTACGGATCCGCGCCATGAGGAATTCCTCCTCATAGGGCTTCACCACGAAATTGTCCGCCCCACATTCCAGCCCATGGATGATATCCTGCGGCGCCGAGAGCGAGGTCAGCAGCATCACGGGAATCTCCTGGAGCGTCGCGTCAGCCTTCACCCGGCGGCATAATTCGTAGCCATCCATCTCGGGCATCTGGATATCGGTGATGATCAGAATCGGGCGAACACGGGAAACGGCTTCCCACCCCTGCCTGCCGTCGTTTGCGACAGTCACCGTGAACCCGTGCCTCTGGAGCATTTTCTTCAGCAGAAGCGCCTGCGTCTGGCTGTCTTCCGCGATGAGAATGTCCCCAGCCATCTGCTCTTTGAAGGCGGGGGCGCTCATCGTTTCCATTTCATTCCACAGATTCGGAATCAAGCGCCGCCTCGGATGGAGAAGCCGCGGCAACCAAATGCGGCGGCATGCCATCGAGCGATGCGAAATCCGGCTTGAGAAGCTGGATAGGGAGGAAAACTACCACCAACGAATCGGGGAGCGATTGCGCCATGCGTACGCGGAGTGTGATGCTTCGCGGGGCAAATACAATGGCAAATGGACCCTTGAAGAAGGACAGCGCTTCCTACAACCAATGGGATTTGAATTCCGGCGAGGTCACAGCCACTTACCAACAAAAGACGAGCCATCTCCTGGAAATGAAAACAAGCTGGTGGGATCGTTACTGCGCTGAGCATCCGGCGGATGCGAAGAGCCAACTCAATGATCGCCTCAGAGACTTTTGAACTGCGCGGCGCATTGATGCGTAATCCACCGCTTCATCGGCACGGCGTTCCCTTCTCCGCCTGTCCTCTTTGAATCGTGCAATGCGAGCGATACAACTTTGCGCCCAGCCCCTTTCCCGGGCAACTTGGAACGTGAAACCCTCTTCATTTCTGCCCGCCTGCGCGATGGCAGGATTACTCGCAGCTTGCGCGACATGGCCGGAGACACCGCAATCCGCCTCTCGCCCGCCGCACGCCCCACTTCTCGCCGCGCCTTCCGGCGGTGCGGTGTTCGCTCGCAGCGGGTCACCAGCAGATCTGCGCGACAGCCCCGCACTCTCTTCGACCGCGGTTCTCCCCCGCCTCCCGGAATCGAGCACTCGGAACCTGCCCTCCGCGGGCGTGGCGCTCCCACCTTCTGCCGCGAATCCGGGTGGCGCGCATCCCCTGGTTGGTGTTGTCCCCGGCGGTAGTTCGTGGCCATAGCCATCAGAACTACGTCAACGATCGCGCACCGATTGGCGCGAAGCCGCGGGAGTTACCGCGAGGCGCAGCATCTTCTTCGCGCTCGCACGGACTATGGACTGGGTACTGCGGTAATGGACTGAAACGAGAGAGAAAACACTGCGGCGTCTCGCTGAAAGGAAAAGCGCGCCGGCACGAACCGAATTACAGGCCTTGTTCCTGCACCCACTGTGCCGCCCGACTATAAAGTTCGGAGGCGTTGCGCAGGTGCAGCTTGTCCTTGATGCGCGCGCGATAGGTATCCACCGTCGTTTCTCCCAGATGGATGTGCTCCGCAATTTCGCGCGTGTTCAAGCCCTTGCCCACAAGTTGAAATACTTCGAGTTCCCGATCGGCCAACGATTCCAAGCTTCCGGCCGCCGCGCCACTATCGTGACCGCCCGCCTTGGCCAGGACAGCGGCGGTCATATCCTCGCTGAGGTAGATCTTGCCGTCCACAACCTGGCGAATGGCATTCAGCAACGTAGAAGAGGCCGCGCGTTTGGTGATGTAACCCTTGGCCCCGGCGCGAAGGACGCGCTCCGCGTAGAGTGCCTCCGCATGCATGGATAGGACCAGCACCGGCATGCCCAATTCTTGCGCCTTCAAGTTCTTGATCAACTCCAACCCGCTTGAGCCACGCAGCGTAATGTCGACAATGACGATGTCGGGGCGCTGCGTCTGAATAATGTTCATCGCGCTTTGAATATTGTCCGCTTCCCCACAGACGGAGAAGGCCTCGTCTCTTGAGATCAATTGCGCCAATCGCTCACGAAACATCCTGTGGTCCTCGACGAGGACTACTTTTACGGGCTCTGGTCTGGACGTTCGCGGCATAGCGGAATGGGAACGATGCAACGCACTTGAGTACCCCCGTCGGGAGCGCTTTCCAACAACAAATCCGCATCGATCAAGCGGGCACGGTACTGCATGGTCCGCAGGCCTATGCCCCGCGACGAAGGCTGGGATTCCGGGAGGCCGCAGCCATCATCGGTAATGGTCATGATCAAATCGGCCTCGTTGTGGTTGAGCGCAATGGTGATGCGTTTCGCGTTGGCGTGGCTGAGAGCATTATTCAAAGCCTGCTGAGCAATCCGATACAGGTGCATCGCCACTTGTGGCTCTTCAACGGCCACGTCGCCGCGCGACTCGAAGGTAATTGTGACGTTGGAAGTCCGGTTCGTCGTCGTGACGAGGTCGTCAAGCGCTGCCGCCAAGCCGTTGGTATCCATCTGCACCGGAAAGATGCCACGCGCCAGGTCGCGAGCCTCCGTGGCGGCCTCCTGAAGCAACTCCTGGATGATGCCCGCCGTTTTTGCTTCCGGTCGAAGGTCAGCCTCCAGATCGGCTTTCAAGCACGCAGCGACGCAATCGATCCCAAGGAGGGTCTGGCACAGACCATCGTGCAAGTCCTGGCCGATCCGCATCTGTTCGTGCTCGCTGACCCTGACAATCTCCCTTTCCAATTCACGCGCCCGATCAAGGGCCTCCATTCGCCCCCGGAAATCCTCGCGTTGCCGCTTCATGGCGGCGCCGCCGAAGGCCACAAGCACGAAATAGGTGATGCGATTGACCCCAGCCCACAGATAACCATAGGTCGTGGCGTAGGGATGCGTGTCTCGATTGGCCCATAACCAGGCCGATCCGCAGGCGACCGCGCAGAACACAGCGAGGCGGCGATCGCCAAACCATGCGACGAGCAAAATCGGAATGGCATAAAACAGAAATAGACTGATGTCCCAGCCGCTGATGGAGTCGACCACCCCAATCAGCGTGACGAGGACCAACGCCTCCGCAAACAAGACAATCTTCGATTGTGCCTGCAAGGTTTCGGAGAGTTTCATTTTCAGACAGGTAAACAACGAATGGCTGACTGCGCAAATCATCGCGGACCGAAAGCGCGCGGCGGCTGAGGCGCTGGCGGGCGGCCTGCGCTTTCGGGCGAGCAAACTTCCGGAGGGTTATCGGACCGACCCGTCACCGACCCGAATTGCGGATGGGATGTGTGCTCGAGAACCCGGCATTTCACCCGTTCGACGAACAAGACAAATCCAACGAACCTCCGCTCGGGAACTTTCGTAAAACTTGCTCGCCCGAAAGGCACCGGCCACTGTCATCGCGCGCGCCCACTACTGCCCCGCCGGACCCGCGCAAAGCGTGTGTCGCTACGCACTGCCAGAGTTCGGTGTTCGTCCTTAAAACTTCAACGTCGCCATGACATACCCAAAATTGGCATCGTCATGCGCGCCGGTGTCTTCCAGGTAGCTCCCCGCAAAGAAGTGCGCATAGCCACCCTGAAGTTGGATGTTCTTCATCACATCCCAGGTCAGGATGAAATCGAGCTCGGAGCCCTGATAGCTGCGTGCGTTGCGCGCCGCCGCATTGAGGGGGCGCACAGTGGCGAGTCCGTTGGACCGGTACCAGGCATCGTCGTTATTGGCGATCCAGTGCGCGTAGTAGTCGACCTGCGCGGTGAGGGGTTTCGCGGGCTTCACACTGAAGCTCACGTGGGCATCGTGCATGTTCTGCCACGAAAATAGATCCATGATTCCGTAGAACTTGTGATTCGTCGGGAACAGGTTTTGGAAGGTCTCGATATCGCCATCGGTGGGATTCTTATCCCCCGAAGCGTAATTGTATTCGAGGAACACGCGGGGGCGCCACCCGGCGTCCAGGAAGTTGTAGCCGACCCCACCATTCACGGCGCAGGTGTTCAGATCGAGCCCGCGGACTGTTCCCGCCTGATAGGCAAACTCTCCGGAAAACTCAAACCCGCGCAATTTGTTGGGATCGCCCTTGATGCGAGTGCCGAGCGTGACGAAATCGCTCCGATCCGTTAGCGAGCCCTCGGTCACGGCGGTATGCAGCGAACCCTGCACGTAGGAAGCATTTCCCCGCGCCTGATCGAGCACGAACGAGTAGAAATCCCAGGTGCCGAAAGGCAGCGCGTTGAGAGTCAGATAAAGCCCGCTGAAGACCAACTCCCGATGAAGCTCGTCGCCGTTGAACAAATCGGATTGATCGTACCTGCCGCGGGTGATCACCGCCGGAGTGGAGGTGAAGGCCTCGACTGAAAAGCTCTGTCCCTTATAGACAATCTTGGCCGCATCGAACGTGCGCGCGTAATTGGTCCAATCGGACACGCCCACGAGCCGTTCATCTCCGTAGGACAGTTCCTGCCGGCCGATCTTCATGCTGAATGGGCAGCGGTCGTAATCCCCAATTTCCACATACCCCTGACGGAGATCGAAAGAGTCATCCCCTTCCGCACCCGAGGTTCCTGGAATGTTCGGCCGCCGGGCGTTGAACTCACGGATGTCCTGTGCCTGGGCGTAGATTTTCAGCCAGCTCACCGGTTTGAGCGCAATACCGATCCGGAACCGCTGCTCGAACCAGTTACCATCGGTCACCGCCCGCGAAGCACTGTTAAAATCGTAATTGTTGTTCCGGTTTTCCCAACGCAGGCGCTCCTGCAAATCGAAGACCACCTTCCCATCCGCAAAGCTCAGAGGATTGGTATCCGGGGTTTGCACGACCGCCGCCTTTCCATCGTCGGATTTCTGGACCACGTCCCCCGCCCATACAGGGGCGAGGCCGCTAACCAGACACGCCACCACCCAGAGCCTGGATTGGTTGCGCACCGGGCGGCGCGATAGCAGGACGGATGTCTTGGTTGTCGAGTTTCGGTCGTGGAGGAGGGAGATCATGACAGAAGGAAAGTAATTGGGCGGTCGCGGTTTAGCTGGTTCCCCCGCCATTCGCCAGCAAGAAACGACAGCAATCTCAGGATGCTTGCCATCCAACTCGAAGCCCATAAGGTTTTCGGTGCCAGCCACTTGGCTGAAATCGACAAGATCCCCGATCGCATCGCGCGATCGGGGATCAGGTCATTTCAAAACAGGCGCCGCGATCAACCGGCAGTGGAGCGAAACTTCACTGCGATCCGGCGGATGTTTTTCCCAAGGGTTAGAACTTCAAGTTGAAGTCGATGTAAACCAAGTTCGTGCTCTGGAGCGGGAAGCCCGCCGCCGTGCCCAAGGCGCCGAAGCCGGCAGTGCCGAGGCTATTGTCGATCCGCGAGCCGTGGGAATACTGGAGGATCACAGAGGCGGCATCCGTAAACATGTAGGTCCCTTGCACAAAGAAGCCCTGCATGTTCAATCGACCGTCGAAGATATCGTCGTCGACGATGTTTGGGTCCAAGGCAAACTGCTGGGTGTGCTGGTACCATCCGCGAAGTTCCCAATCACCCTTCTTCTTCGTCTGGCCAACGCTCGCCCCCAGCTGCCAGGCGCTGCCTTCCGTCTTGTCGGGGTGGCCCGCCTTCTCCGCGCGGGTCGCCGCTTCGAAATTGTGGGCGTAGTCGCCGAAAATCGAGAAGCGCTGGCCCCACATATTCCAGGAGAATTCGACCGGAACGTCGAACACCAGGAGGTCGTTGACCCCCGTTTGGTTGAAGGTGACGAGCGTCGGATCGGCATTCTTGTTCACGATGACGAGCGCGTTATCGCCATTGAACGGTCCAGCGGAAGTGCTGCCACCGCCGGTATAGGAGTATAGGGAAGGCGCAATCTGGAAATACGTCCTGGTGTCGAAGTTGACCTTCGTGCCGACCTGGAAACCAAGCATCCAGCGATCTGTCGAGTTTGGCGTGGTGGTGAATGGACCGGTGCCGGAATTGAAGGTGTTTTCAAAACCGACGTCCTGGTAAATGAACTGGCCGAGATTTGCGAACACGTCGACCGTCATGCCAGGCGCGGGAGGCGTGACCACTTTCGTGTCCTTGGCATCGACGCCCGACGGGCCGTGCGAGCCGCCCCCGAAGGTAAACTTAAACTGTTCGGCGAAGCCTTCCGGATTGATATCCGGATCCCATACCATGCGGGTGGAGACGAATGGATTGGGAATCTTGCCGCCTTCGACCGTCAACCAATCCCACGGGCTGTATTTCAGGAAAACCCGTCCCACAAACAGGGTGTCCCCAAAATTAACGTTCGACACCACTGCTCCCTTGGTGGCGCTGACGCCGGTGAGCGCCGTACCGCTGATCGGCTTGCCGGTCTTGGCGTTGATGCCGGTCACGAATGAACCGGATGTCGTGCTGGTGCCATTGACCACGCTGGTGGTCGAAACAGTTCCCTTCGCAAAAAACGGGTTCTCGCCGAGCGTGACGTTGGCAGAACGCGCGGAGTTGTTCGTCTCCAAAAGGACGCCGAGCATCCAGTTATCTTTAAAATTGATATCCGCACCGAGGCGAAGGCGGTAGCGGAAGCGCTCGCGTTGACCGGAGTCCCCTCCATCCAATCCAGCGGCGACGCCTTCATTCATGAAATAACGGATGCGGCCCTCGCCATAGAGACGAATCTGCGAAACCGGCTGGGAGATATTAATTTTACTCGCAGCGGTAGTCTCGTATTCCTTGTTCAATTCAGTCCGGACTCCTTCAGCTTCCTGACTGGAGATCAGCTTCTTCTTCACGAGCAGATCCAACAGCGCGGCGCTGTCCTGGGCGTGAGCGACCTGTGCGGCCAGCGCGAAGGCGGGGACCAGCAACAGATATTTCAGTTTCTTCATGGGATTTTGGTTGGGTGGTTGGGGTGCTTGCACGTCCGGCGTTGGACTCCCTTCGCATGGACATCCGCGGGTCATGCGGCGGCGGCATCCTCAGGAGGGAATGTGACAATCGTGTGACGCTCATGTGACGGTCATGTGAATTTGCCATGGCGATTGGATGACAGACACTCGCTCGCGAGGGAGCCGCTCCCAACTATTCTTCGCATCGGGTGATTAGGGATTTTTAATTTTCAGTTAATCGGCCTCTAATCGGGGTCATGTAGACAGGCAGCACGCCCATGCGAATCCTCCTTGTAGAAGATGAAGAAAAAGTCGCGCGTTTCATTACGCTCGGCTTGCGGGCGGAGCGTTTCGCGGTAGACAACGCCCAAGACGGGCAGACGGGCCTCGAACTGGCGACGGACACTCCCTACGACCTGCTCATCGTGGACCTGATGCTACCGGCCCTGAATGGGACGGAACTCATCCGCCGGGTCCGCAAGTCGAACGCCGACATTCCCATTATCGTGCTGACAGCGCGCGACGCCGTGGCGGACAAAGTGGTGAACTTCGAGGCGGGCGCCGACGACTACCTCACCAAGCCCTTCGCCTTCGCGGAATTGCTCGTACGGGTCAAATCGCTCCTGCGACGCGGTTCGGTCAATCGATCGAATGTGCTGCAGATCGCCGACCTGGAGATCAACCGGGTTTCGCACCAGGTCCACCGCCGGGGCGTCTCGATCAAGCTCACCTCCAAGGAATACGCGCTCCTCGAATACCTCGTGGCCAACGCCGGGCGGGTTCTTTCGCGGACGATGATCATGGAACACGTTTGGGATGAGAGCTTTGAGAGCCTGACAAATATCGTCGACGTGTATGTGCGGATGTTGCGGGCGAAGATCGACGAGCCTTTCGATCAAAAAATCATCCATACCGTGCGAGGCGCCGGTTACGTCGTCAGTGATTCCGGACACGAATGAATACACGCTCGATTCGTTTCCGGTTGATCGGCCTCTACGCGACCCTGCTCGCGGTGGTGATGCTGGGCTTTGACGCCTACACCTACAAACGCCTTCAACATTTCCTCCGCGAGGTCCTGGGCGACGCGCTCGAACATCGCGCGCAGCAGATTGCCCAGGGAATCCTACCGGGAATTCCGCCGAAAGGGGAAAATTACGAAGCCGCCGCGTACGTCTCCGCGGCGATTGAGGGCCGCTTCGCGCCCGCCCTGAATGACAAATTCGTCCGAGTCACGAGGGAGGACGGTTTCGTCCTTTATGTCTCTCGCGAGCCAAACGACCGCAGTTTCGAACCGGAAGATGTGCCTCCCTACATCGGACAGACTCTCACGCGCGAGCAACGGCTCGCGAAGGGTAGTGACATGCTCATCGCCGCGCTGTCCACGCGCGTCGCCTACCATGAATATACCGTCGAAGTAGGCATGTCCCTCGCCAACAGCGACCGCGTCCTCCAGGCGCTCCTGCTCACGCTCGCCGCCGGGGTGCCCATCGTCATCGCCGCAGCCATCGGCGGCGGATACTTCCTGATGAAGCGCGCGCTCACCCCCGTGCAGAACATCATGAGGGCGGCGCAGGAAATCACCCTACACCATCTCGGCCGCCGTTTACCGGTGTCCGAAAGCGGTGACGAAATCGCCGGCATGTCCGTCGCGCTCAATCAGATGATCGCGCGCATCGACGAATCGTTCCAACACACCAGCCGCTTCACGGGTGACGCCTCGCACGAGTTGCGTACGCCGCTGACGATCATCCACGGAGAATTGGAAGCGATGCTGCTCCGGCGCAAACTGGAACCGGATCTGCGCGAAGCGCTCGCCAGCCTGCTCGAAGAAGTCGAGCGCCTGGTCCGGATCGTCGAAGGTCTTTTTGCACTGTCGCGGCTCGATACCGGGGAGGCGCAGACTGAGAGGGTCCGACTCGATCTCGCGAAACTGGCTGAAACGACGGCCGAGCAAATGTGTCTCCTCGCCGAGGAAAAGCACATCGACCTCAAGTGCCAAACGCGCGAATCCGTGGAAGTCGAAGGCGATCGGGCGCGGCTCAAGCAAGTCGTCGTGAACCTGCTCGACAACGCAATCAAATACACCCCGGAAAATGGCAAAATTTCCCTGACGGTGGGATCGCAAAACGGCACGGCTCTACTGGAAGTCACCGATTCGGGACCGGGAGTTTCGGATGACGCCCTGCCTCACTTGTTCGAGCGCTTCTATCGCTCGGAAGAAGCGCGAGCCCAGGAAGCAGGCGGTGCTGGTCTCGGCCTTTCCATCGTTCATGCGATCTGCACCGCGCACGGCGGTTCCGTCAGCGTGGAAAACATCTCGCCCACCGGCTGCCACGTCACGGTGGGACTCCCCAAAGCCAAATAACCATGACCCCGCTTGAACCACTTATCGCTCCATCGACCGAACCCAAGGCCTTGGAAGACAGCCCCCCCGCGGCGCACGAACCGGCGAAGACCAGCGGCCCCGCCAGGAGGAAAGCTTACACGATCGGGGCCCTTGTGGGCGCAGCAGTCGTAATCCTTCTGATATGGCGTGGCGGACGCAGCGGACACGGGGAAGGATCGTCGGGACGCTTGCCCATCGTGGCCGTGACCAAAGTCACGCGTGAAGACCTGCGGCAGACGGTGACGATCGCCGCGGAATTCCGCCCGTTCCAGCAGGTCGCATTGCACGCGAAGATCGCCGGCTATTTGCAGTCCATCACGGTGGATGTGGGCGACCACGTGAAAGAAGGGCAGACCCTGGCGCAGCTCGATGTGCCGGAATTGAAGGACGACATGGAAAAGGCGACCGCCTCCTTGCACGCCAGCGAGCAGGAGGTCATTCGCGCCGAGGCAAATTACAACGAAGCCCATACAATATGCCGGCGCCTCCAGGACGTGGCGAAAGAACATCCGAAGCTGGTGGCGGCGCAAGACCTGGATGCAGTCCAGGCGAAAGACGCAACTGCCGCGGGGACGCTGGCCGTCGCGAAGCAGCGCGTCGGCGAGTGCACCGCGGAGCTGAGCAAAGTGCGTTCGATGATTGCGTATACGACGATTGCAGCACCATTCGACGGGGTGATCACGAAGCGCTATGCGGACCCGGGCGCGCTGATCCAGGCAGGAACCTCGTCCAGTGCGCAGGCCCCGGTCGTGGACATCGCCGAAGACAAGCACTTGCGCCTTGTCTTCCCCGTCCCGGAATCGGCAGTACCGCTGGTCAAAGTCGGCGCGCCGTTGCGCGTGACTGTGAGTTCACTCAACTCCACCATGAATGCCAAGGTGTGGCGCTACGCTGGGAAAGTCGACCGCGCCACCCGTACGATGTCCACCGAGGCCGAGATCGACAATTCCGACGGCCGGCTGACGCCCGGAATGTACGCCAGCGTCGACCTGGACCTGCGCGAGAGCAAAGATGCGATCACGGTGCCGGTGCAGGCGATCGCGGTGGGTGAAAAGCCAAAAGTATTCGTCGTCACTGCCGGGGGAATGGTGGAAGAACGCGCAGTGACCCTGGGCTTGGAAACGCCCTCAAAAGACGAGGTCACCGCCGGGCTCGCACCGGGTGACATGGTGATCGTCGGCAGCCGCTCCGGCATTCAACCCGGGCAGAAGGTCACGCCAAAGCTCATCGAGATTACCCCCGTAGAATAAATCCTCCATGAATCCGCCAATTTCCGACTCCGCGCTCAAGGCCCTCGCCACTTTTAATACGTGCGAGGTGGCAAACGCGATCGAATGCTTCGACGTGCGGCTCCGCAACGAGGGCTTCACCAACAATACGCTCCAGTGCCACTTCCCGGAACTTCCACCGATGGTCGGATATGCCGTGACATTGCGCGTGCATAGCGGCAATCCGCCGATGCAGGGGGGAACGTATGCGCAGCGCACGGAATGGTGGGATCAACTGGACGCGGTTCCCGGGCCACACATCGTCGTCGTCCAGGATGCTGACCGCCGGCCGGGAATTGGCGCCTTCGCTGGCCAGGTTCACGCGGCTATTTTGCAAGCCCTCGGCTGCATCGGCGTCGTCACCAATGGCGCGGTTCGCGACGTTCCGGAGGTGAAGCCCATGGGTTTTCCGCTTTTCTCGGGGAACCTATCGGTATCGCACGCCTACATGCATGTGGTGGAGGTCAACACTCCGGTTGAAATCGCCGGGCTGCGCATACACGCCGGCGATCTCATTCACGGAGACCAGCATGGAATCGTCCGCGTTCCCCGTCAGATTGCACCGGAACTCCCGGAAGTGATAGCCCGAACCCGAGCCCAGGAGCGCGAGATTCTCGAGTATTGCCGGGCGGCGAATTTTTCCAAGGCCGGTCTGCGGAGAATCCTCGGCGAATCTTGATCAGCGAGACACCGCCCGACTCTCAATCCCGCCCCAGCTTCCCACCATGTCCCGTTTTTCGATCCGCTACCCCTATCTCATCATCGTCATCTGCCTCATGGTTTGCGTCGTCGGCGGGATGAGCGTCATTCGCATGCCGGTGGATCTCTTTCCTTCCATCAAGATCCCGGTCGTTGTCGTCGCCACGTTTTTCAACGGGATGCCTCCCGAGCAAATCGAGAATGACATCACCGGCCGTTTCGAGCGCTTCTTCACTCTTGGCAGCGGCATCGATCACATTGAATCCCGCTCCCTCCCGGGTGTGAGTCTCATCAAGGTCTACTTCCAGCCCGGCACCAATGCCGACTCCGCCGTGACGACAATCTCCAATCTCGCCATGGCCCAACTCCGGCGGTTGCCACCGGGAACGCTGCCGCCGGTCGTTTTGAAATTCGACGCCTCAAGCCTCCCGGTCTGCCTCATTACATTGAAGGGCGAGGGCTTGAATGAAACGCAGTTGCGCGACCTCGGTCAGTTCACCGTTCGTAACCAGGTCGCCAACGTCCCGGGCGCCTCCGTGCCGCAGCCTTTCGGCGGCAAATACCGGCAGATCATGGTCTACGTCGATCCTCTCAAGTTGGAAGCGCATCAACTGAGCGTCATGGACGTGGTGCGTTCCGTCAATGAATCGAACCTCATTCTTCCCGCGGGAGACGTGAAGATCGGCCCCTTCGATTACAGCCTCTATACCAACAGCCAGTTCAAAGGAATTGACGAAATCAATACGCTGCCGCTCAAGACCGTCGATGGAACCTCGGTGCTCGTCGGCGATGTCGGCAAGGCGGCGGACGGCGCACAGATCCAGACCAATATCGTTCGCGTCGACGGACAACGATCCGTCTATCTGCCGGTCCTGAAACAAGGGGGCGACGCCAATACAATTGCCGTCGTCGACGGCATCAAGAAGGCGGTCGCTTCGCTCCTCGACACGCCGAAGTCCCTCATCTCCAAAGTCGTTTTCGACCAATCGGTTTTCGTCAAGACAGCGATTGAAAACCTGCTTCACGAAGGAGCCATCGGTCTCGTTCTGACCGGAATCATGATTCTTGTTTTCCTCGGAAACTTCCGGGCAACGCTCGCCGTTTTTCTTTCGATTCCGCTCTCGGCACTCGCCACATTCATCGGCCTGTCCTTTGGAGACAGCTCGATCAATTCGATGATCCTGGGCGGCCTGGCTCTCGCCTTTTCCCGGCTGATCGATAACTCCGTCGTCGTGCTGGAGAATATTTTCCGGCACCTTGAACTTGGCGAAAGCCCCGAAATCGCCGCCGAGAAAGGCGGACGAGAAGTCGCGTTGCCAGTCCTCGCGGCGACCCTCACGACCGCCGTCGTTTTCTTTCCGGTCACTTTCCTCTACGGCGTGAGCCGGTTCCTCTTTAGCGCACTCGCGCTCTCGGTCGTGCTCTCGCTCTTTGCGTCCTATGTCGTCGCCATGACGGTCGTGCCGCTCTTCTGCGCGAAACTCATCAAGGCCCACGCGGGCCACGACGGTGATTCCCATGACCAGCCGCGCACCCTCATGGGTCGCTTCAATGCCTGGTTCAATGGGCGTTTTCACAAGTTCCTCGACGGATTCGATCGCACCCAATCGCTGGCCCTCGCCCGGCCTCTCGCGACCGTGCTCGCCATTGGCGGGGTGTTTCTCGTCAGCCTCTGCCTCATTCCGGCTCTCGGCCTCGCCTACTTCCCGCGGACCGACCCGGGCCAGTTCGTCATCAACATGAAGGCCGCAACCGGCACGCGACTGGAGTCCACGGAACAGGAAGTGAAAAAAGTCGAAGACCTCGTGCGGCGGATCGTCCGCCCGGAGGATCTGCGGCTCATCGCCTCCAACATCGGCGCGACGCCCGACTTCTCCGCCATCTATACCAGCAATTCCGCGTCGCACACCGCTTTCATCCAGGTCAGCCTCCACGACGAACACAAGATCGGCAGCTACGAGTACATGGACCGTGTTCGCAAGGCGATGCGGGAAGAATTGCCGGAGTTGAATGCCTATTTCCAATCCGGCGGACTCGTCGATGCCGTGCTCAATCTTGGCCTGCCTGCGCCCATCGATATTCAAGTCAGCGGGTCGGACATTGAAAAGGCCTACGAGACGGCATCCCAGATCGCCCGCGAAGTCCGCACCATCCCCGGCGTCAGCGACATCCTCATCCCGCAGGACATCGATGCGCCGGCGTTTCAGCTCTCCATTGATCGCGAACACGCGAGCGAATTGGGCCTCAGCGAAAAGGAAGTGGTGAGCAACGTCATCACTGCCCTCACCTCCAACCAGATGATCGCCCCGAGTTTCTGGGTCGATCCAAAGACGGGCAACGACTACCTGCTCACGGTTCAGTATCCGGAGAATGCCGTGAAAACGCTGACCGATCTGCGCAGCATTCCGATTCGTGCAAGCGGGCAACCGGATTCCGCAAGGCTCGACGCCGTGACGAGTCTCAAGCCGATCCAGGCGCCGACGGAGGTCGATCACTATCAGCTTCGTCGCGTCATCGACATTTACGTGGCCCCCCATGGCGAAGAACTCGGCGCGGTCGCGCGGGCGGTCGAGCGCATCGTGAAGAACACCCAAAAGCCAGAGGGAATCCGGGTCACTGTGCGGGGCTCGGTGCAGGCGATGAACACCTCGTTTCTCTCCTTTGGCCTCGGTCTGATCCTCGCCGTCGTGCTCGTCTATTTGATCCTGGTCGCCCAGTTCAAATCCTTCATCGATCCCCTTCTCATCCTGCTCGCCGTGCCGCCAGGGATCGTCGGCGTTCTCATCGTTCTTCCACTCACGGGCACCACCCTCAACGTGATGTCGCTCATGGGGATCGTGATGATGGCGGGCATCGTCGTTTCCAACAGCATTCTGATTGTCGAATTCACGCACCGTCTAATGGAGGACGGCCTGCCCTTGCGTGAGGCGGTGCAAACGGCCTGTCGCGTGCGCTTGCGTCCGATCCTCATGACCTCGCTCGCGACGATCTTCGGCCTGATTCCGATGGCCTTGAAACTCGGCACGGGAAGTGAGGCTTACGCGCCCCTGGCGCGGGCGATCATCGGCGGGCTGCTCGCATCGCTGGTCATGACGGTTTTCATCGTTCCCGCCGCCTTCTATATCGTCTATCGTCGGCGGTTGGGTGGCCATCGAGCACCGCCCGCCCCCACTCGCCCCGCGCCGAAACCGGAACTCCTGCACGCCTCATGAAACACTGCCTCGTTTTCATCCTGGCCGGCGCCGCTTGCGCATTTGCCGCGCCCCCCAAGCCGCCTGCGTCACGCGTCCCCCCGCCCGTCCAACTCGATCTGAAAACCGCGGAAGAGATCGCGCTCCGCCAATCTCCGACGATCAGCACGGCGCAGTTCAAGGCGCTGGCCGCGAAGCAGGTCGTCCGCGAGGTCCGTTCCGCATTCTTTCCGCAAATCACGGCCGAGTTCAGCGCCGTCGCCACCGGCGATGACATCGCCAAAGAGTTCGGCTGGCACACCTTCACCAATCAAGACACGCGCATCGGTGCATCGGGCGGTTTGAACAATCCAACCATCCTCAGCCGCGAATCAAACGGCATCCTATTCAGCCAGCTCATCACGGATTTCGGCCGCACCTGGAATCTGACCGAGGCGGCCAAAAGCCTGGCGCTCTCCGAGGCGGACAAAAGCGCTCTCGCGCGGGCCAAGGTCCTGCTTCTTGTGGATCAAACCTACTTCAAGGCGCAGCAGGCCCAGGCGGTCCTGCGCGTCGCCGATGAGACGGTCATGGCGCGCCAGTTGATCGCCGATCAGGTGAGCGCACTCGCGCAGAGCCAGATCAAGTCCGAACTCGACGCCAGTTTCGCGCGTGTCAGCCTTGACGAGGCAAACCTCCTCCAACTCGAGGCGCGGAATCGCATGGATGCGGCCTTCGCCGATCTGTCCACCGCGCTCGGCTACGCGGAACCGCGGAAATTTGCGCTCATGAATATTCCACGGTTTCCTGCGCCTCAAGGCAACCTGGCCTCCCTCATCGCACAAGCGCTGGAGTCGCGGCCCGAAGCGCTTTCCCTGCGCCATCAGCGGGACGCGGCCCGGCGCACCACCAGCGCGGAACGGGCCGCCCATTTCCCAAAAATCAGCCTCATCGGGGCCGCCGGACGCACCACCGCCGGCGACCCGCGCGTCGAGGGCGATTACGCTGCCGCAGGCGTGAATGTGGAACTGCCGGTCTTTACCGGCTTCCGCCTGAGCGCGCGTGCGAAAGAAGCGGAATTGCAGGCCCAAGCGGCCGAACAAACGCTGCGCGAAATGGAGAATTTCATTGCCCAGGATGTGCAAGTTGCCCTGCTCAATACCACGAATACCGCCGACAAGATCACCGTCACCGCCAGCCTGCTGGCCAACGCCGAGCAGGCCTACGATCTGGCCGAGGCCAAATACAACTCCGGGGTCACCTCACTGGTCGAATTCAGCCAGGCCCAACTTGCCAAACTGCAAGCGCAGATCAACCACACGACGGCAACCTACGAATATCAGATCAATCGGCTGGTGCTCGACTTCCAGGTGGGCGCCCCGAAGTACCTGAACCCGACTCCGCGTCTTCATTAGCCGGCGGTCTGCAATAGGCGGACGGGTACGGGGAAGCAAGCCGCTGGCACCATTCGCAAGGCGTCCGAGGTCATTTGCGAACAAGACCATGTCCATGAGCTTGTGGATCGCAGGAGGAAGCGAATGGGCGTCCGCGAAATGGCATATGCGCACCGCGCCTGGAATCGGGAGAAATTTTCAATTGACGTTTTTTGTATACCAATTAAGTAGGCAGACAACTTAACGCCAAATCGATGGTCGACGCCTGCCGTCGGCTGATGCACTCCATCCGACCAGCCCATCTGGAGGACTACCAATCAGGACCACCCGAACTCGCTCACCGGCTCACCGGATCGAGGCTCACCGCAGACCATGAAACATTTTCCATCTTTGCTGCTCGCCGCCGTCACCGTCCTCGCCGCCAACGCCGTTCACGCGCAGGACAACAGCGCATTGCTCAACCTGCTCGTGAAAAAAAAGCTGCTCACCGAGCAGGAAGCGCAGGACGTGCGCGGGCAACTCGAACAGGAATACGCTGCCACCTCGGCAAGCAAATTCCAGATTTCCAAACCGGTGACGGAACTCCGTCTCTATGGCGATGCGCAATTGCGCTACGGCATCCAGGAAGGCGAAGCCGCCGGACTCGATACCGGCGACCACGGACAACGCGACCGGCTCCGTTACCGGTTGCACCTCGGCGCAGAGGTCAAACTCGTCGACCACTGGCTCCTCGGCGTGCAGGTGGAGACCAGCAATGATGGCCGCTCCACGCAAGTCACCGCGGGAGACAATCCGTTCTTTGGCAAGGGAACAGTGAGCACCACCAGCGCGCTCACTTCCGTGAGTGGCACCTCCGGACCGGTCGTCACCGGGATCAATACCAAGACCGGCAAGCCCATCTCCGGCAAAGCTCTCACTGGGGTTTCGTCCACCAAGGGCACGGTGGTTTCGAGCGTCAATTTCGGGGACACGCTGTTCGTTTCCAAGGTCTTCCTCCGCTATAGTCCCGCGGATTGGCTGTCGCTGGAAGGCGGCAAGATCCCGAATCCATTTGTCACCACGCCCATGGTATGGGATCCGGACTTGAACCCGGAGGGTCTGGCGGAACAGTTCCAATATACGATCGGCCCCTCCGGCAGCGGCGGTCCCGTCGGCAACAATGGGAAATCGGCGGTAGCGCCGCACGGCCTGTCCCTCGATGTGTTCGCCAATTTTGGCCAATTCGTCTACGACGAGGCGGGATTCGAGAACAGTTTCAATAACACCAGCACGACTCCATTCACCCAGGTGTCCAACAAGGTGGACAACTGGATGCTCGGCTGGCAGATCGGCGCTCGGGCCCATTTCACCCAGGACGTCTATCTGCAAGTCGCGCCGACCCTCTATAACTACACCGGCGGCGGACAGACTTCCGCCACGGTCTTCAACGGCGACTCGCCCGCCATCCTTCTTTCGAAGAACGCCAAACCGGCACTCGTGACGTTCAACCAGACTGGGGTCAACAACTTGAACGTCCTCGATATTCCCGTCGAGTTCGGCTGGAAGATTGGCAACGTGCCATTCACTATTTTTGGCGATTTTGCCGACAACCTCAACGCAGGCTCCCGGGCCGCCCGGGCCGGACATCCTGACAAAGGCAATGAAGGTATCGCCTACCAGGTCGGAGCCAGCATCGGCAAACTCAAGCGCAAGGGCGACTGGGAACTCAGATCCTATTGGCAGCACAGCGAGCAGTTTTCGCTCGATCCCAACCTGGTCGACAACAACGTCTTCGATGGGCGCTTGAATACGGAAGGGTACGTCATCAGCCTCGGCTACGCCTTTACCGACGCCGCCTCGCTCACCCTGATCTACTCCCGCGGCGAACAAATCGACCGCGATCTTGGCACTGCCGGCTACGGCAGCCTCGTGGGCGGCGGTACCTCGCTCCGCGATTCCCAATTCTTCTTCGCGGATTTCCTTCTAAAATTCTAGCGGCACGATGATGGCGTAGCTGGATGCTGCTGAATACCGTCTATGGAAAGCCGGCTTTCGCTCCGGCGGCCCGCCGCAGGGCAAACTGCGCCTTGTTGTACTCGGCCACCATACCCAGGTATTCGCGCCGGGTGCGCGTCAAGTCCTGCTCCGCCAGGATGGTTTCCGCCACAATGCCCACGCCAAAATCCTTGCGCTCCCGCGAGAGATCCAGGGTCTTTTGCGCGGCCTGGAGCGCGCGCTGGGCGGAAATCATTTGATCGCCCAGGGAACGCACGCGGGTATGGCTCTCGACCACCTCGAGCACGATCGCTTCGCGCAGCTTTTGGTCTTCCAGTTCAGTCGTGCGGAAATGCGATTCCCCGGCGGCAACTCGCCCGCGATCGAACAGCCCTCCCGGTCCGATGCGCCACCACAGGCCGACGCCGTAGTCCGATGACTCATTGAAGCTGGCGATCTCGGTCCCGCGTCCGCCTGCCAGCCCACCGTAGGAATATTGCGCGCCTACCGTGGGCACAAGCGGGCCGAATTTCGCCGCATCCCGGGATCGTCGCGCGGCTTCACGCTGCGCCGCGCTCATGTGCAGTTCGGGCCGGTCCACAAGTGCGCGCTGGACGAAGCTGTCGAGGGGATCTCCATACGCAATGAGCTTGAGTGGGGCCGGCGTGTTTTCCTCAGGCAGGAGATTCACCGCGGGATCCAGGTGCAGCACCTGCGCCAACCGCGCGGCCGCGATGCGGCGCGTCTCCAGGG
>Ga0105237_10001606_pt1 | contig 29357 bp, 21 predicted proteins | sample KBSC24metaG_FD_81520 | JGI IMG/M metagenome (GOLD analysis project Ga0105237, IMG submission 81520) | Corn rhizosphere microbial communities from Kellogg Biological Station, Michigan, USA - KBS C2-4 metaG | ecosystem: Host-associated > Plants > Roots > Rhizosphere > Soil | place: Michigan, USA... | reverse complement strand
TCGACAAACATGATCGCGAGTCGTGATGGAACGAAGATCGTTCCGTTGAGGGCGGTCATGATCGCCGCGATCGCGCCGATCGTGACGAACAGCGCGGCGCCTGCGGGCAGATAGAGCGACGCTACTTCAGCCATCGGCGCGCTGCTCACCTCCAGGCGCCCGCCGGGCAGAACGCCAAACGAAACGATCGACGTGAAGACGTAGAACAGCGCGGTAATAGTGATGCCTTTCAACAGAATTTTCGGTAAGCGATGCGTGCTGTCTTTCACTTCGCCCGCCGTTTGTGCGATCGACTCGAAACCAGCGTACGCGAAGAACAGCGGCAACAAACTCGCGCCAAAACCGCCCACGCCGTGCGTGAAGAATGGTGTGTAGTTCGAAGTATTGAGGACAAAGAGTCCCGGCACGATCAGAACCAGCAGCGCCAGGCATTTCAATGCTGACATCACGACCTGCATGCGCCCGAACCAGCGGATGCCGATGACGTGAATCGCGTAGAACACGACCAAGGCTGCCAACGCCAACGGTAGACGGTATATCTTCCCATCGATGCGATTGCCGCTGAGCGCGATCAGGTATCCGGCGAGCGCGTTGGCAAGATACGCGCCCGCGCCGATGTAAGAGATGATCTTGAGCCACGCGCCGACGTACGCGAGACGGAGGCCTTTGACGGTTCGCGAAATGTGCAGGTACTCGCCTCCAGGCTCGCGACCGAGCGGCGTTGAGAGATACGCAGCATAAGGTATCGACGTCGCAAGAATCGCGGGCGTGAGAATCAGGTAGCCGAGAATCACACTTGGGCCAGTGAGCGCCCAGGCCTGGCTTGTGACCTGAAAAATACCCGCGCCGATCAGGATGCCGATCACTGTGGCGTAGGATTCAAGCGTGCCGAGGTCGCGACGTAGTTTCACAGGATTCACAAGATTTTTTACAAGATCCTGTCCATTAATTCATTAGATGGCAAACTGGGATCCAGAACCTTTTCGGCGCTCTCAACACCCGCGACCGGGAGTCTCTGCGAATCGATCAGCCCGAGTTGGGCCAACACTGACGCCTGGTCCCAGTAGATGTGTTCGTGGGCCAACTTGCCGTCGCGGAAGTGAACGATCACGACGAGCGCTACCTTTACGTGTTTGCCCGTCGGCTCAACACCCGGCAACATCCAGTCCATCTCGATGGTGTGCGTAAACTCAAACACCATCTCGTCGACGACACGTTCCATACCGATAGTCCGCGATACGGGTGTCATCTGTGTGTCGGGCGGCATCTGTGGAATGAAACGCTTCGAATAGAACTCGCGCAGTTCGTCGTGGCCCACGCCGCCTGTCATCACGGGTACGTGATTGACGTACGAATCGGGAACCATCGTTTCGAGCGTGTCGTCGGTGTTGCGCGTCGCGAATTCATACTTCACGTGGTCGTCCCAACGCGCGGAGAGAGTTTGTTGCGCGCTCGCGAGGCCGGCGCCCGCAAGATGGGTTACAAGAAATTCGAGGCTGCGAAGATTCGCGAGTTCGGCAGCCGCGGCGTCGTAATGCTCGCCGCCCGGACGCCCAAAAGCGTGGTCGAGACCTGCATAGTCGTGAATCGTGACCAGCGGATTGCGATCGAGCTTGTCGTGAATCTGTGCCTGCGCTTCGGGCGGACAGAATTTATCGTGCTCGGCGATGTGCAGGAGTAATGGACTACTCAGGTTCTGTGCTTCGTCCAGACTCTTCTCGATGCTGACGCCGTAATACCCGACCGCGCAATCCGGTTTGAACCGCGTCGACAACAGATAAGCGAGATTTCCGCCCATGCAAAAACCGACGGCGCCGACACGACCATTGCACGCGCTGTTGCGACGCAAAAATTCCATCGCCGCCGCGGAGTCTTGGACGGCTTTGGCTTCGTCGATCTTTTGATAAAACTCGACGGCTCGCTTCCAGTCGTCGCCTCGATCGGTGAGTTGCACGCCCGGCTCGATTCGCCAAAACAGATCCGGGCAGACAGCGACGAAACCGTGCGCCGCATACCAGTCGGCGACGCTGCGCATGTAGCTGTTGACGCCGAAGATCTCCTGGAGCACGACGATGCCTGGTCCATAACCGCTGGCGGGCAAGGCGAGGTAAGCGTCGAACTCTCCGCCGTCGAAGGATTTGATTGTGATCATGATCGACAGATTACACAGATCACACAAAAGCAGACAAGAATCCGTGTACTTTATGTAATCTGTGTACTAATTTTCCCCGACCCATTCCTTCCCCGCCGCGCACACGCGGAGGAAGTTGCACATGAGGCAGTGCGGCGCGGTCTTCACGGGAAAGTCTGCCGGGTCGTTAGAGTAGATGGTGCGCTGCATTGCCTCGTCGATAGCGTGTTTGCAACGTGCGGGATCCAAAAGCTCGTCAGACAGGTGGACCTCGATGTTCGGCTCGAGGAAGTGCAGCGTGACACGCAGCTTGTTGCCTCCGAGCGACGGAAGCAGTTCGCGCACGGCAAGCGCGTAAGCTTGCATTTGCAGTTCGTAGTCTTCAGCCGCGGTATGTAATGCTTCGGTCTTGCTGGGATCTTCGAAATCAAAAGCGAACTGCGTGTTCTTCGCTGGGGCGCGCGGAGCTTTCGGCTCGGGTGGCGCAGTCGCCGTGATGCGGTTTGTTTTGAAGTCGATGATTTCGATCTCGACTACACCATCCGGCGAGCGCGTGATCAGGAGCTTATCGATGATGCCGAAGAGAATTCCCAACGGGCGGCGCAAACGAAAACCGACTTCACTCCACAACCCTTCGCCTCCCGGCGGAGCGCTCTGGTCCACCTTTTTGGGAACCGCCTCTACGCGCTTGTACACGTCACTGACGAGATAGTTTCGGGCGAGCGGAAGCAGATCTTTGATCGCTGCTTCGGTATTTAACTCCACCAAACGATCCGCGAGTTGCGCCTGGCGCAAGTGTACGACTTCTTCAAAACTGCGCCGCAAACACTCCTCCGCGTTTTGATCCGGCGTGTACTGTTCGCAGAAGCGATGAATCACTGAGCCTTTCAGAGTGGCAGTCAGATTCGCGGGCGGCTCGGGCGCATCGGCGTTGTTCCAAACGGCCATTTCATCGCGCGACGGCAGTTGCAGCACGCGATCGAAATAATACTGCCGCGGGCAGCGTCGATAATTGATCAATTGCGTGACGCTGAACCGGTGAATCGCATTGCCGCTTTGCTGACCTACTGAACGTATTAACGGAAACGCTTCATAGAGCGAGTCGGCGGAGTGCATACTCGTCTGCGGCTCTCCAACTTCAGTCGGAGCTTCTTCTAGGGGTTCCTCCGCGAGATTGATCGTGAGTTGCATCTGAACGTCAGGCGCGAGTTCGACGACGCCGCTCGACGATCGATCGCGCAATTCCAGCGCCTGCCAGATCCATCTCAGCCACGAGTCGTTGGTGAGATTCAACGTCGCGAGTTCCTGTGTCACGCCTGACAAGATCAACCGATCCTCAGCGCGCGACGCGGCGACATACAACAAACGCATGCTTTCAAACTGTTCGCGCCATGCGTGCCGCTTCTCGAAATTCGTGAACGTGCAGCCCGCCACGAGATTGCCGCGACCGTCCGGCACTTTCAAAGTCAGCCCTTGATGGCGATCGAGCAGCACCCATGTGTCTGTCGCAACTCTGGAGAGCCGTTGCAGGTCCGGAATGATGACGATCGGAAACTCCAGACCTTTCGCCTGGTGAATCGTCATCAGTCTGACCGCATCGGCCGCCTGATCTATTTGCCCTTCGCTTTCGCGACTGCCAATCGCTTCAAACTCTTCAACGTAACGCACAAAGTCGCGAATCAGATGCGTACCCGAACTCTCGAAACGCGAGGCAAGCGTAAACAGCCGCTCGACGTTTGCGAGACGCTGTGCGCCGTCGAAATTCGCGGCAGTCACCGCCATGTATTCCGATTCTTCAACTGCAAAACGAAGCAGATCCTGAATCTGATAGTGATGCCTGCGAGCAACCAGTTGACTGATGAGTCGCGACGCGCGATCGAGCAACTCGTGTTCTTCAGGACTGATGAATGCGATCTCGTCGTGCCGATTCAACGCAGTGTAAAGCGGCCGCGTGATTGAGAGAGACGCGGGGAAGGAGGGACGCGGAGACGCGGGGAGAGGGAGAGACGGGGACGCGGAGAAAGTTGTCACCGCGTCTCCGCGTCGCCCCGTCTCCGCGTCTCCAAGAAGCGGCGCGCAACGCAGCGCGAGCAACGCGTTGTCAGAGATTCCGCACAGCGGTGATCGGAGCACCGCCGCCAGCGCGAGCTCGTCAGTCTTGTTGTCGAGGAAGCGGAGCAGTTGAATGAGATCGGTGATCTCTTCACGCTCGTAAAACCCGCGCCCGAGCACCGTCTGATAGGGAATGTTCGCGCGCCGAAAGACCGACTCGTAGATCTGCACCTGCGTCATCGCACGAAACAGCAACGCGATGTCGCTATATTTCAACTCGGGCGACGTGCGCTTGAGCGTCAGAATGCGCCGTGCGACCTGTTGCGCATCGAGCACGCGCGAATCCTGTTCGGCGCGTGGATCGTCTTCGAGCGACGGCTTCGTCGAAACCAGAAACTCAACCAGCGGCCCTTCGTCTCGCAGCTCGCGCTTTGCATCGCTCTGCTCGTGTTTGACGTAGCCCAACTGGTCCAGGTTCTTGTATTCACTCGATGGAACGTCGTCAGGAACCTGAAACAAGCGAGCAAAGAGGTAGTTGAAAAACGAGATCAGCGGCGGCTGGCTGCGAAAGTTGAGTTGCAACGGCTTCTCTTCGCCGCCCGCAGCGAGCAACGTCGACGACATCTGGCGAAACACGTCGACGTCCGCGCCGCGAAATCCGTAGATCGACTGCTTGCGGTCGCCGACGATGAAGAGGTTCGCCGGTCTGCGACCCTTCGCGAGTGCGAGTCGTTCGAGTAATACGCGCTGCACGGCATTCGTGTCCTGAAACTCGTCGACGAGAAAGAACCTGTAGCGCTCCGAAGTTCGTGCGATGACTTCCGGCCGTTCGAGCAACGAGAGCGTTCGCAACTCGAGATCGTCGAAGTCGAGCGCTGAGATCTTTTGCTTCTCTTCGTTGAGTCGCTGATCGACACGCGTGAGCAGGTTGACCATCTCCAGCGCATACTGGCGTGCAAAGAGATCGAGACAAACCTGCGGCACGCGGCCTTGCAATTCTTTCCCCCAGACGAGCGTGTCGAGTGCTTTCACGTGATCGGCCACGGGCGCGCGCGCCTGTGGGCGATGAGAGCGAAAGTTTTCAACGAGCCGGCAGAAGTCGGCGAGCGTCTCGTGCGAAGGGATCGTTCTCAGTAGTCTCTGCACTGCGGCCCATGCTGAAACGACTTCGGCCTGGTTCGTCATCGCAGCTTTCGTCGTCCTGCGAACGCCGAGAAATTCAGACATGACGCGATCGAGTTCTTCGAGCGCGCGCGCGTGATCTTCTTCAGTTGCGTGTACGCGGGCGGTTGCGAGCGCGAGCTCTTCGAGGCTGAGGCCCTGGCCGCGCGCGTCGCGATAGAGTTGAGTCAGCGCCGCCGCGAGTCTGCTTCGGCCGACGCCGAGTGTGAGACGTGAAATCTCGATGTGACCGTTGCTGATGAATTCAGAAAGAACTTCTTCGACGATCGATTCCAACATCATCGCCGCGCGATGTTCGTCGAGCAGCAGAAACTGCGGATCGATTCGCGCCTCGACGGGAAACTCGCGCAGCATGCGCGCGCAAAAGCCGTGAATGGTTGTGATGACCGCGCCGTCGAGAGTACGTTTGTAGTTGAGCCACCGACGACGCTCCGCTTCGCCGGAAATGCGAAGCATGAGGTTGATCTCGCTGCGCAGGCGCTCGCGCATTTCGTTGGCGGCGCGATTGGTAAACGTAATCGCTACGATCTGATCGATCGCGAGGCTGTGTTCGCGGAGGATGTGGATGTAGCGCTCGACGAGCACCGTGGTCTTGCCAGAGCCCGGGCCTGCCGTCACCGAGATGTGCTTGTCGATCTCGTATGCGGCTGCGGCTTGTTCTGGTAGGAGTACGCGTACTTCTTCAGACATTCGCATTTCCATGATCGACCCGACGCTACCGCGTTACGGTACTGACCTCAACCAAGCATCATCTCAGGGGATGAGGTCAGTACCGTAACGCGGTAGCGTCGGGTCTACTCACGGGACACGCCTCATTTCTTCTTCTCAATTCGATCGCGATCGTAGCGGCAGACGGCGTCGTAATCACAAAATCGACAGGTCTTTAACCTTTCAGAAGGGTCAACGATGAACCGTCCGGCGCGCATGCCGTCGAGGAAGTCCCAGATGCGCGCGACGACTTCGGTTCGAATCCTCTGCCAATCCTCATCTGTGAAGACCGAGTTCTTCGCACGCAGGCGCAGGTATTCCAACTGGCTCGCGCGATACAGACCTTTGTTGCGCCGGTCTTGCGCTCCGCGAATCACGTAGTATCCGCCGCCGGCGATCGGCTGATCGGGAAGGATCAGTTTTTCGAGCGCTTCAAGATAGATCGGCAATTGCAGACTTCTGCCGGAAGTAATGTCGCTTCGGCTGGCTCCAGTGGAGAGTTTGTAATCGTAAGCGACGACGGTGTTGTCGCGCGCGACGTCCACGCGATCGATCTGTCCGCTGATCTTGATCTTCTCCTCGCCGACAAACGTTTCGCGCGTCAGTTCGAGAGGCTCTTCCGTCGAATCCGGATCTTTAGCCGCCGAGCGTGCGCCACCAAACGCGACTTCGAAATACGTCGGAAGCACTTGTTGACCTTCCGCTTCCGCCTGGATTTCCAACTCGTACAACAGCACCTGGTCCAGGAGGATCTTGCGAATCTCTCGATCGATCTTCCAGATCTGCTTGTTGAGCGGCGGAACAACGCGTTCGTGTTCGTCAAACACGCTATCGGCAATCCGGGCGAGTTCCGTTTGTAGTTGCTTTCTATCTAATTTGTGTAGAGGCTCGCGACGATGACGTTCAAAGAACCTTCGAAGGACGTCGTGCAAAAGCTTGCCGGCATCGATCGCCTGTAGATCGAGCGCCGCTTCACCGCGCGGCTCGAGTCGCAAAACTCTTTGCGCAAAAAACCGATACGGACAGTTGCCGTAGACGCTGAGTCCGCTCGCACTGTGTACAAAATCCGGTCCGAATTTCAGGTTCAACAGCCGGAGCAAATCCGGATCGGTGATCTCGCCGTCGTAAGTTCCCCAGCGCGGGCTGGCGCGTTCGCGCTCGATCTCGATGCGTCGCAACGCGGCGTCGCTGAGGAAACCGTCGTTGCGCGCAAGCGTCAGCAATCGCGTGATTCGCGGCTGCGGCAACAGACTTTCTTTCTTACCACGATGCAGATGCCGCTCCTGCTGGCGCACGAGGCCGACTTTCATCTCCGTGGTGTTCGCGGCGTCGGCGAGATTCTTGCCATCGTAATCGCGTCGCACGATCTCAGTCTCGAGTCGGAACGGCGCGATCGCGCGGCGCAGTTCGTCCACGTAGTAAGAAGCGACGGTTTCTGAATCGTCGCCGAGCAACAACGGGCGCGTGAGATATAAACGCTCAGTAGCGCGACAAGTTACCTGGTAGAAATAGTGTTCTTCCTTGAGCAGCGTGTTGGGTGAAATGTCTTCGAGCGTCAGACCGTACTCGCGGAGCCGGTCGCGTTCTTCGTGTGGATAGATCCAATCGCGTGAGGCGCTCAGCGGAAATCCGCCTTCGATCAGTCCAGCGAGAAAAACGGCGCGAAACCGCAGCCCGCGCACGTCCGTTGCTTCGAGCACACGGAGACCATTCCGATTCGGCGCCCCAAAGAGTTGCGATTGAAAACCCATCGAGCGTCGCGTCTCGGTGAGAAAGGTGGAAAGCCGAACGGGGGCAAGCCCCCCTTCCTGACCTGCAACACTTCGGCCCAGCTCGATGCTCTTGATCGCAGAGACGAATGCCCGACGCAACGCTTCGAGCGCGTTGAAGTTGAGCATCACTTGCGGCAGTTGCTGTTCGTCAGTCGATTTCCGTGCAGGGTCCGCGATCTGATCGCGAAAGCCCAGTCGGTCCAATAAACGCATCAATTCCTGGCGCAACTGCGTTGGTTTGCCTTCACGAGGCACGGCGTGCAGCAGTTCCGCAAAGCGTTGGACCACGAGCGAGGTCCAGGCGAGCGCCGCCGGGTGAATGTCACGCGATGGACGTCGTTTCCGTTCAGCGCCTTTTTCGTCCAGCTTTGCTGTTTCAGCGTTTTCGAGATTGTCGGCGATGTCTGCATCGCGGTCGTGCGCGCCGGGATCGATGTTCAAGATCTCTTTTGTCGCAGCCGCGCCCGGAAGATCCGTAAACAGTTTGTATGCGCGCGCCAGCCACGCACTGACTGTCAGTTCGCTGCCGACGTAAGCGAAGGCGTTCTCGAGCGCATCGGCATCCCAGAAGCCGATGCGGTAACGCTGCTTCAACTTCTCGACGGTTTCCGCCGTCAGCGTCTGCGCATCGGCGCGCAACAACTCCAGATGCCGTTCATCGAAGCGCTCTGATAGAACACGCATCTCCGCGTCGCTGAGACGGAAGTATTCCGACTTGATCAGATCTGCAACTTCGGCGATTCGAGTCGAGGGATTCTCGTCGGTGGTGAGACCTTCAAGGAGCGTCAGAAGCTTGAGCGCGGCGCGGCTCGCCGGCACATCACCCGCATCGACTCGCAATTCGAGATTACACGGAATCGATTCTTCCAGCAGCACACGCGAGATTATCGGACCGTAAGCAGTGCGTTCACGTACGACGAGCGCGATGTCTGCGAGTTCGTAATTCTCGGTCAAAACCAAACGCTTTACCTCGCGTGCGATCGTGCGGATCTCAGTGTCGCGATCGCCGCACTCGAGATAGCGGATTTCTTTCGCGACAAACTCCGGCTCGTCAGAAATCGCTTCTGACTTCAGCGGATTGAAAAGGTTTTCGCGCAGCGACGCCAAGACACCGCTCGTCGCCGTGTAATCGTGCGACGGCACTGTGTCGAACTTCGCGATGCTTTGCAGTTGACCAATCGTTTCATCGAATGGAACGAAGATCTCGGGGTTACTGTCGTCGTGGTTGAGATTCACAATCGTTTCCGGAAAACGCGGGATCAACTGCCGCAGAATCTCGCCCTGTACCGGCGTGAAATCGAAAAATCCATCGACGATGAAGAGTTGCACTTTCGACAACCATGGAACCTGCATGCTGTGCTCATCGATGAATCCGCGCAAGATCTGGAGCGCGCGAAGCTGGTCCGCGTCTTCTTCCGTGAAATGGTTTTGGTTCAGAAGGTCTGTGTAGGTGGTATAGATGAGCGCGATCTCGTTGTCGAAATCGACCTGCGTGACGCCTCTCGATCCGTTGGTTCCTTTTTCGAGATCTCGAGCGCGCGCAGTGAGGATGTCGATCAGTTCGGCAGGCGTCCTCGCAGCGCGTTCGATCTCGCCGAGCACTGTCGAAACACTGTTCACGCAACCGTCGCGCGTCGCGAGTGGCGCAAGTGCTTTCAGCTTGTTCGTCGCGAGCAAACTGCTGAGGACTTGCGAGATCAGGCTGCGCTTCAGCGGCAACTCGTCGCGATCGATCGGAATGCGCGGCGGCAGGCCGTGTCCCTTTTCATCGATTGCGGAATACAGCACGCGCCGCACGAAACCACGGAAAAGATGAACCGGAAGTTCGCCCCAAACTCCGCGATTGCGCGTGCCGTCGAGGATCTTTTGCGTGACGACTTCGAGCAGCGGGTGCGAAGCCGCGAGATAGATGAAAGCGTCGCTTTGATTATTGGCTACAAACTTGGCGCAGCGCTCGATGAGTTGCGCGCGATTGTCGTTCAGTAGAGGACCCAGCCAGATCTCGTTCACTGGTTAATGATTTAGCCACAGATGACACAGATTGATCCAGATCAGATCTGTTTTAAAATCCGCGGAATCTGTGTCCTACTTCTTACCGTTTTTTGCGGCTTTCGCTTTCAGCAGCGGCAGTTCGTCGTCGGGGAACAGTCCACCTTCGTCAAAGCTCAGGGTTCGGGTCGCTTTGTCGATGGGTTCGAGCGTTTCAATCTCATCGCCTGTGATCGCACCGCGCTCTTTGAAGCGTCGCGCCGTCACGAGCACGCGAGTCTCGAGTGAACGCACGCCACGATTGTAAGAGTCGAGCGCGCGATCGAGACCGCGGCCGATGTCGTCGAAGTGTTTCGTAAACGTGCGCAGGCGATCGTAGAGACTCCGCGCGAGGTTACTCACCTCATGCGCGTTCTCCGCCATCTGTTCCTGGCGCCAACCATACGAAACTGCTTTCAGCAGCGCAATGAGTGTCGTCGGCGTCGCGATGATCACGCCCTGCGCGACGCCGTCTTCGATCAACTTCGGATCGTTTTCGAGCGCGGCGCTGTAAAAAGTCTCGCCGGGCAGAAACAGCAACACAAACTCGGGCGTTGGCTGCACCGTCTCCCAGTACGACTTGCGGCTGAGCGCCGTAATGTGAGTTCTCACAACGCGCGCGTGATCCTTGAGTCTTTGTAAGCGCACTTCCTCGTCAGTCGTCGAGATCGATTCATAAAACGCGTCGAACGGAACTTTCGAATCCACCACGATCGTCCGGTTACCCGGCAGACGCACGATGACATCCGGACGGATGCGACTCTCTTCGGTCGCAAACGTTTCCTGTTCCGTGAAGTCGCAATACTGAAGCATGCCCGCAAGCTCGACGACGCGCCGCAGTTGAATCTCTCCCCACCGGCCCCGCACATGCGGCACACGCAACGCTTTCACGAGGTTTCCAGTCTCTGACTGAAGCTGTAAGTGCGAGTGTGCCAATACTTTAACCTGCTCCCGCAACTCGGAATACGCGCCCGCGCGCGTCTTCTCCAGCTCGCCGATCTTGCCGTCGACTTTTTCCAGCGACTCCTTCAGCGGTTTGATCAAATCGCCGATGGCGTTCTGCCTCCGCTCGAGATCGCCTTTCGCGTTTTGCTGAAATGTTTCGAGGTTCTGTTTTGCGAGGTCGAGAAACGATCGATTGTTGTTTCGCAAAGCATCCGCTGAGAGCGCTTTGAACGCGTCGGTGAATATCTCTTCGGCGTTGTTAAGGAGCGAGAGCTTTTCCTGGCTGGCCTTGCGTTCCTCCTCAAGACGCGTTTGGAGCGCCGAAAGGTCGGCCAGCGTGCGCGCATTCTCAGTTCGCAGAAACTGGCTTTGGTCCGTTTCACGATCGAGTGCTTCGCGGAGCTCGCGCAATTGATCGTCCTTGCCTGCGAGACGCTCGGTCAGCGTGGCGCGCTCGCTGTCGCCTGTCGCGCGGCCGCGATCGAATTCGTATTTCAGTTTGGTCCGAGTGATGAACCAGATGGAGAGACTGCCGGCGACGAGGCCCACGGCCAGCATCGACGCGGGGAAGACAATTTCCATGCGCGGGATTCTACCACTGGCGGGCGTCCGTATCCATCATCTTGTTTGTCCGGGTACCCTCGACCCCAATTTATTGGGGATTTCCTCGCAAAGGCGCAAAGACAGAGGTGGCCTCAGCAATTGCATTTCTTTGCGCCTTTGCGTCTTTGCGAGGAAATTACCTGCGAAAACTGGCGACCATCCGTTCGTAAACCTTGCGCGTGACGCGTACGTCGTTGAGGTTGTATTCGCGAATCACGTCGAGTTTTCCGGCTTGATAGAGATCAAACACCTTGCTGCCTTCCACGTCGGCCGTCTTGCTCGACTCGATCCCCAGCGCCCACGCGACGTCGTCAAGGCTGACAAACCGTTTTGCGCCGAGCCACCAGTTATGCATCGTGTCGAAGACGCCGCGAACGTTGTATTCACCGAGATTTACAAACGGGCGACACTGAATGGAGTGCACCAGGCAGCGCTGAAAGATGAACGGAAGATCGAAACCTATGATGTTGTGACCGACGAGCTCGTCGCAGTCGGAATCGAAATCCTTCATGAAGGTGACGAAGTCCTGTAGCGCTTTCTTTTCGTTCTGTTCAAAACCGTCGCTGTCGATTCCGAAGACGTGCTCGCTTACGTCCGGACCGAGACCGGGAAACTCCAGGCCCGGAATCGGGCCGGCGTGAAGCGCGATCGACAGCACGCGCCCGGAAGCAGCACTCAGCGCGCCGAGGGCGTAGCAACGTTCTTCTTCGGCGGCGATGTCTTCGAGGTAGCGCTGTTGTTGTTCGAATCGCATGTTGCCGAGCCGCATCAACCGTTCGAGTTGCGGTCCAACTCGTTCGCGGAAATCCGGGAGCGTGATGGTTTCGATGTCGAGCGTGTAGGCGCGCGGGAGGCGTGGATCGGCTTGCTGGTGTTCGCGATATTGTTCGAGCGTGATTGGCCGGTACTCGGCGACGACGAATTGCGAGCGATCCTGAAAAGTCTCGAGTTTGCCGGTGACGCCCCACAGTCCGGGTTTGATCTCTTTTTGAGTTTCGAGAATCTCGCCCCAGATTTTGAGAGCGATCGTGCCGGTTGCGTTGCGCGCCGACGCGTCGCAGAAGAGGCGGCCCTGTTGCGTTCTGCGCTCCCGCACCGACGTGACGAGGACCATGAGCCAGAGGTCTTCACCGTGGGGAATTTCGGGGATGGGGATGTTGCCGCGCATTAAAACTTTCGCCCCATGAGCATCCACGCGATCATCTTGTAATCGCCCATGAACGACCAGAGCGGATATTTGAAAGTCGCGGGCTTGTTCTTCTCGACCAGAAAATGCGCGAGCCACGCGCAGCCGTAACCAGGAATGAAGCCGAGCAGGAAGAGCCACCATCTGCCAGATGCGATGAAATAGATTACCAGCGCAATGCCCGCGGTTGTGCCGATCAGGTGCAGCCAGCGCGTAGCCGGGCGGCTGTGCTCAGACACGTAAAACGGCCAGAATTCTGAGAATGATTTGTAGCGCTCGTTGCTCATAAAAACATTTGACAGGATTTCAGGATTTTTCAAGATTGACAGGACGAATCTTGTAAATTCTGTTTAATCTTGCAAATCCTGTCCAAGGTTTTCTTCGACGTGCTCGACGTGGCTCATACCGATGAGCGCCGTCGTAATTCCCGGTACGGAGCGAACGAATTGAATCGCCGCTCGCGGTTCAATGCGACCCTGCAATAGCGATGCGCTCGCGACTACAGTGACACCCAATCGCGTCGCCGCATCAACAACCGTCACGTGCTGTCCATCGAGCGTCTCATTCGCCAGCGTGATCGCCTCTGACATCGCAAGGTTGAATGGCAGTTGTATGAAACGAAATCCATGATCCTCGCCGCCGGCTTCGCGCGCAAGCTCGACCATCCGCACCAGCGAATGATGATCGCGCGACTCCGCCGGAACACGAAAACCATTCCACGTCGCGACGCCATAATGCGCCAGCTTGCCTTGCTTGCGGTTCTGTTCGAGCCGCTCGAACGCATGTTTCAGCCGCGCATAAAACTCCGTGGCTGAAACATGCCCTAACTGCGATTCGGGATTGTGAATGTAATAAACATCCACACACTCGAGCTCCATGTTTCTGAGCGACTGGTCAACCTGGCTTTGGAGGTAAGCCGGAGTCATGCAGTGACTGCCCGCGACAACGTCTTCAAACGAAGCGATGCCGGGCTTCACGAAAGTTTCGTTGAAGTATTCGCGCACGTTTCGCGGTGGTGAACCGTCGAAAGGCAAATAACCGCCCTTGGTGCAGATGACGAGTTCCTCGCGCGCAAAGCCGCGCTCGGTCGCGAGCTGTTTCAAGGCGTGGCCGATTGAACGTTCGCTGCGCTGGAAACGATAGTTCGCGGCACTGTCGATGACGTTCGTGCCGAGTTGGACCGCTCGCACAACAGCGCTCGCGTAATTTCGATCGGTAGCTTCATCGGCGTTGCCGAGATACGTGCCAATCCCGATCGACGAGAGGACGAGACCCTGTTGCTGCCGAAAATGATCTCCGGCAGCGCGGCCGGCAAACCGATCGCGATAGCGTTCGGTGCCTTCCGGTGTGGCGCGATTCGCTGGCATATTGATAACGTAGCACAAAATGAGAACGCAATCCTCTCTCGATGTCAGTGACGACACGCTGAACGAAATCTCTTCTTCGGCGATGAAATTAGTCTTTGATTATCTAACGACGATTTCTGAGCGGCCGGTTCGCGCTGAAAATCACGCGGGTAAAACGACAGACTCAATCGACGCCGATCTCTCGACGGAAGGCGTACCGCTCGGCAAACTGATCGACGAGTGTCGAGCGATCATGGATCTCAGCCGTCACAACGGACATCCGCGGTTTTTCGGTTACGTTGCTTCACCGTCGACTCCCATCGGCGCGTATGGCGACCTCATCGCATCCGCGTTAAATGCAAACATCACTTGCTGGCGTTCGGGACCAGCGGGCACCGAGCTCGAGCGCATGGTCGTGCGCTGGCTCGGATCGCTGATTCATTACGATCGCGAAGCTAACGGCCTGTTGACCAGTGGCGGCTCGATGGCCAACATGATCGCCCTACTGATTGCCAGCCGCCGGAAGTCAGGCGCGGATGCATCGCGTCGCGGGCTCTGGAATTCAGGACCGCCGATGACGGTCTACGCTTCCGAAGAAGTGCATATGTCGATTCCGAAAGCGGCAGACATTCTTGGCTTCGGGCGCGATCAGGTGCGCGTGATCGAATGTGACGATCGTCAGCGCATGCGCGTCGATCTCCTCCGCCAACGCATCGAGGCCGATCTGGGCGAAGGGTTGCGGCCGTTTTGCGTCGTCGGCAGTGCGGGAACTGTTAATACAGGAGTAGTCGATCCGCTCGCCGACATCGCCGGCGTCGCACGGGAGTTTGATCTTTGGTTTCACGTCGACGGCGCTTACGGCGCTCCCGGTGTTTTGGACGAGCGTAAACGCACGCTCTTCAAGGGCATCGAGCGCGCTGACTCTGTGTCGCTCGATCCACACAAGTGGCTCTACGTTCCGGTCGACGCGGGCTGTCTGCTATTCCGCGACGCCGCGGCAGCACGTGCTGCGTTCAACACGGAAGACGCGGATTACATTAAAACGCACGGATACAGTGACGAGGAGGCGTTCGCGTTTTGGGATTACGGCGTGGAGCTCTCGCGTCGCTTCCGGGCGCTGAAGGTTTGGTTGACGTTGCAGTACTACGGGAGTCGTCGCATCGCCGAAGCGATCAGTGACGACATTTTGCTGGCGGAGTATCTCGGTGAAGTTGTCACGAACGCCGATGACTTCGAACTGCTCGCGCCGGTCGAGTTGAGTATCTGTTGTTTTCGTTACGTTCCACCAGGCGCGAATAACAGCGACGCCCAATTGGATCGTTTGAACGCGTCGCTCATGGAACTCGTGCAGAAAGGTGGCCGCGCATACGTCTCTAACGCGACCGTGAACGGACGCTTTGCGTTGCGCGCGTGCATCACGAACTTTCGCACGACAAAGTCGGACATCGACACCACGATTCAGGTCATCCGCGAGGCCGCCGCACGATCTGGAATTTAAATGTACGATCACGAACTCTCAGTAGCAGTCGGGCTCGCACGCGTCGCAGGCGCTGCGATTCTCGAGCACTACGACGGTCCTATCAGGGTCGAACAAAAGAATTCCGCCGACGACGTCGAGCCAGTGACGCAGGCCGACAGAATCGCCAACGAACTGATCGTCACGGGTCTGAAGCGTGAGTTTCCGGATGACGGAATTCTCGCGGAAGAGTCCGTCGACACGAAACGTCGCCTCGAGAAGTCGCGCGTGTGGATGGTTGATCCACTCGACGGCACGAATGGTTTCATCGACGGCAACGGCGATTTCGCTGTTCAGATCGGACTCGCAGAGGAAGGTAAACCCGTCCTCGGAGTTGTTTATCTACCGCTCACAGGGACTCTGTATCGTGCGGTGCACCATCAAGGGACGTGGATAGAACGCCCGCAGTTCCCTCCGGAAAGAGCGGACGCTTCCAATAAAACAGTTCTGTCGGAAATGCGTCTCGCAGCCAGCCGCTCCCACCGGAGTCCGAAAATGAATAAAGTCGTGGCACGGTTCGGCTTTCGCGAAGAGGTCCAACGCGGCTCGGTTGGAATTAAGGTCGGCTTGCTCGTTGAGAGACAGTGCGACGTTTACATTCACTTGTCGCCGCGAACCAAGCAGTGGGACACGTGCGCACCCGAAGTGGTTTTGACGGAAGCGTTCGGGCGCATGACCGACCTTTTCGGCTATCCTCTGAACTACAACGTTCCCGACGTTCAGAATCGCAACGGGCTCGTCGCCAGCAACGGAGCAGCCCACGATCAGATCATCGAAACCCTCGCTCCGCTACTGAACGAGTTTGGTAGAAAACGTGTACAGGATTAACAGGGTAAATCCTGTCAAAAAATATGACCCGACCCAAATCCTTTCTCACCTATTTTCTGCTCTGTGCGATACCCCTCCTGTTGCTCGCCGGGCTTAATTATTGGAACGCGCTCCGAACAGTCGACTCGACGCTCAGGGCAGTCGTGCAGAACGATCTGAACTCGCTGAACGTCGGCGTTGACGAAGTGCTGCGCGAGAGCGAGCGCTATATGCGACGGCTCGCGCTCACGCCAAACGTACAAGGCGCGTCAGGCAACAACACCGATCAGAATTCAGCACCCCCAGATCTCCAACCTCAATTTCAGAGTCTCGCGTTGTTTGATCGTAATCGGCAACCACTCTGGTTTCGTCAACGTGACAGTGTATGGATACCGGGAGTTTCTGGTTCGAGTCGACCCGATAATATCCCGCAACCCGACCCGCGCGTTTGGACAATGCAAGGCAACGATTTGATCGACAGACCGGGAAGCACAAATACGACACTCGAATACACGTCGCCCGTACCCGACAAAAATGGCGCTCCGATGGGCGCGCTCGTAGGTGTTCTCGATCTCGAAGTCGTGTTTGCGAGCGCCTCGCGCGGCCTGGCATCAACTATGGTGGTTACGGATCGCTCACGGACCCTCGTCTATCACACTGACCCATCAATTTTTGTTTGGCGTCCCGGCCAACCGTTGGGGCGTGTTGCGGCGCAATCGCCCATTCCAAAGCTGAACCTCGACGTTACGGTCGCTCGCGATCCGTCAAGTCTAAAATCATCTGCTCATCGTTGGGGGATCACGGGCCTGGTCCTGGCGGTGTTGTGCGCGCTTGTCGCGGCATTTCTATTAGAACGCCACGTGCAAGGACGATCTCGCGGAATCGCCCGCGTCACTGAAGACGTGTCGGCGATCGCGAAAGGCGAGTTGGACCGTCGCATCATCCTGCAATCAAGTGACGACGCTCGCGGTCTTGCTGACAACATCAATGTCGTCACCGAACGTCTGCGCGCGCAAATCGCACGCGAAGAAGAATCGCGGCAGTTTGAGTCGTTTCTCAGACTGTCGGCGATGCTGACGCACGACTTGAAGAACGCGATCGAAGGATTGTCGCTGACCGTCGGCAACATGGAGCGACATTTCGATAACCCGCAGTTTCGCACCGACGCTTTGAAAGGCCTCACGAGTGCTACTGAGAAACTGAAGGCGCTCGTCGCGCGTCTCTCGAGGCCGTTGACAAGCCTGAGCGGCGAACATAAGCGACCAACAAACGTCGATCTCGTTCCGATCATTCAACGCGTTATCGCAACGAATGCCGAACCCACGCGAGGTAAACACAAGATCGTTACGCGACTGCCGCCGAGTCTATTTGCGCTGGTCGACGCGGCACGGATCGAAGAAGTGATCGAAAACCTCGTTCTAAATGCCCTGGAAGCAATGACCGAGATGGGCGGAACCCTGACGATCGAAGCCGGAGAAGCTGCGAATGGCGCGTCGATGTTCTCCGTCAGCGACACAGGTCGGGGCATGAGTCGCAGCTTTATCGAACGTCGACTTTTTCGCCCGTTCTCCACGACGAAGAAAACGGGTATCGGTCTCGGTCTCTACACGTGTCGCGAAGTAATCAACGCCAGCTCGGGTTCGATCGAAGTCGATTCAGTCGAAGGCGCTGGAACGACTTTTCGCGTCGTGCTACCATCGATTCCACACGACAGGCGTAACTAAAGGCGGGCGCGGCAAGAGAGCCCGTTGCAAAACATACCCATTACGCCCGTTCCTCTTAGCAGTACTTGCCCAGAAGCTTTGGTCGGGACGCCCGTGTGCAGGCGGCTCAACCTGTTTGTGTAAAAGCCGGATCGAGAGATGAGCAATCAGCCACAGCGTAAAGGCACTGTCTTGGTTGTCGACGACGACGACACGGTGCGCAGTGGTCTGTTCTGGGCGCTGACGTCCGATTACAAGGTGTTCCAGGCGGCGTCTCGCGAAGACGCGTGTACGCAGATCAACGACGAAGCGATCGACGTGGTCGTGAGTGATCTACACCTGCCACCGAACGTCGACGACATCGCCGAAGGTTTGGCGCTAATCGACGTCGCGCGTGCGCAGGATCCGCCGATTCAGGTGGTTGTGATCACTGGCAGCGACTCGAAGCGTGCGGCTTTGGAAGCTGTGAAACATGGCGCTTACGGCTTTTTCGAGAAGCCACTCGATTCGGCGGAGCTGTTGCACATCGTGACCCAGGCCGCGCGAATGCGACAGTTGGAGATCGAAAACCGGAGATTGCGCGAGGAGTTGTCGCGGCCGCCGGGGTTCGCGCCCTTGATGGGGACGAGCCAGGCGCTCGAGCGAGTATTGAAGCAGGCGCGGTCCGTTGCTGCGACGAGCGCGACGGTGTTGTTGAGTGGTGAGAATGGTACGGGCAAGGAGATGGTGGCGCGTGCGATTCACCAGGAGAGTCCGCGAGGGAGTGGTCCGTTCGTCGCGGTGAGTTGTGCAGCGTTGCCGGAAGCGCTGATCGAGTCGGAGTTGTTTGGTCACGAGAAAGGCGCGTTTACTTCAGCAGTTCAAGCGCACAAAGGTCGCTTCGAACTCGCGAATGGTGGGACGCTCTTCCTCGATGAGATTGGCGACTTGAGTGCGGCAGTTCAGGTGAAACTTCTGCGCGTGTTGCAGGAGCGTGAGTTTGAGCGGGTTGGCGGGACTAAGACCTTGACCGTCGATATTCGTTTGATCGCAGCAAGCAATCGCGATCTCGAAAAGGAAGTCGCGCAGGGACGATTTCGCCAGGACCTGTATTTTCGACTCAACGTTGTGCCGTTGCATTTACCGCCGCTGCGTGAGCGGCCGGACGACATTCCGATCCTCGCCGCGCATTTCGCGGCTAAATCGGCGCAGAAATACGGACAGTCGACACCTGAGCTCGAACCGGGTTTAGTCGAGGTGTTGTTGGATTACGACTGGCCGGGCAACGTGCGCGAGCTCGAGAATCTGATCGAACGACTCGTCGTGCTGAGCAACACGTCAACTCTCGGTCTCGAATTCGTGCCGGAAAAAATGTTGCGCGCACTGCCAGGCACGACGCCCGGCGACGAAAGCACATTGGAAGGCGCCGTCGAAGCCGTAAGGCGTCGCATGATCGTCAGCGCGCTTCAGGCCGAAAACAATAACAAGGTGGCAGCAGCCAAACGACTCGGTATTAGTCGATCCTACCTCCACCGCCTGATTAACGAATTTGACCTCTAACATTTCCTTTGTGTGCCTTTTGTGCCTTTTTGCGGCTACTATGTCTTCGTGGCTAACCTGCAACAACGTTTACCCGAGAATGTCCCGGGCGATTTCTTCGTCGACTCGACCTGCATCGACTGCGAGACGTGTAGCGAGTTAGCGCCCGCAATCTTTCGCGACCACGGCGACCAGTGCAGCGTTCATCATCAACCTGAAACCGCGGAAGAAATCCGGCTCGCAATGATGGCGCTTGTCGCTTGTCCAACCGGCTCGATCGGCACAACCGAACGTCACGATCCGCACACCGGCATCGACGCCTTTCCGATGCCGATCGACGACAACGTTTACTTCTGTGGCTTCACTTCAGAATCAAGCTTCGGCGCGTGGAGTTATCTCATCACACGTCCGGCAAGTGAAGGCGGAAACATCCTCATCGACTCGCCCCGCTTCGCGAGTCAACTACTCAAACGCATCGAAGCGATGGGCGGCGTCAGCCAAATGCTTCTGACGCACAAAGACGACGTCGCGGATCACGAACTGTTTCGCAAACGATTTAATTGCGAAAGGGTGATGCATCGCGACGACGGCGCCGCTCGTCTCGGGGTCGAGCACGTAATTCAAGGCACCGATCCTGTTCAGCTCGACGACGATTTGCTCATCATTCCAACACCGGGACATACTCGTGGTCACGTGGTGTTTCTTTATCAAAATAAGTTTCTGTTCACAGGCGATCACCTCGCATGGTCACCCGAGCGCGAAACGCTGACTGCGTTCCGCAGTGTTGCGTGGTATTCGTGGCCCGAGCAGACTCGTTCAATGGAAAAACTTCTGAGTTATGAGTTTCAGTGGGTGCTGCCCGGTCACGGCGACATCCACCACGGCGACGCGCAAAGCATGCACGAGCACCTGCAACGCTGTGTGTCGTGGATGAAGGCTGTTAAGTAATTTTCGCGAGTTCTTACAAGTCTATTAAATGAGGCAAAAACGATGACTCGAAATCAGAAGATTGCTCTCGGCTGTGGCGGTGCAGGTTGTTTGGGATTGATCGTGGTCGTGATCGCTGCCGCACTGATTTACGCCTTTGCTTATCGAACTCCCACGGGTCGCAACTACAATCTGATCACAAACCGCAATTCCAACGTAGACGACAACTCAAATGCAAACAGTAACAACAATTCGAGCTCGTCAACTAATTCATCGACTACCGCGAGCTCGATGACTGAAGAAGACAAGCATAAGCTCTACCAGGCTGCGGTCATGACGGGCGATGGCGAACTTGCGCGACGAGTCTCTGTGAAGATCGGTTTGATGAACGAAGACTACACACAAGGCGACAACTATAACCAGTTTCTGGCGGCGCACGTTGCGTGGGTGCTTCGCAACGGCGACTTCATTCAAACAATCAACACCACTGAAAAAGCGCGGGCTTACGTGAACCAGCATTTCCCTGAATAACGACTTTTTATGGATCCTTCTCGCATTCGCAACTTCTCGATCATCGCCCACATCGATCACGGCAAGTCGACGCTCGCCGACCGGCTGCTCGAACTTACCGGAGCTCTGTCTGAACGCGAGATGGAAAACCAGGTGCTCGACAACATGGACCTCGAACGCGAACGCGGCATCACGATCAAGGCCCATGCGGTCAGGCTCGATTACAAAGCGCAGGACGGGCAGAAGTACGTGTTGAATCTGATCGACACGCCGGGTCACGTCGATTTCTCGTACGAAGTGTCGCGCTCGCTTTCGGCGTGCGAAGGCGCGCTGCTGATCGTCGATGCTTCGCAGGGTGTCGAAGCGCAAACACTCGCGAATACTTACCTCGCCATCGAAAACAATCTCGAGCTGATTCCGGTGATCAATAAGATCGATCTGCCAGGCGCCGAACCTGAAAAAGCAATCGAACAGATCGAACACTTCATCGGACTGGAAACACACAACGCAATCTTTACCAGCGCGAAAACGGGTGAAGGTGTCGCGGACGTTCTCGAAGCAATCGTGCGCGACGTTCCACCACCGAAAGGTGATGCGACAGCGCCTCTGAAAGCATTGATCTTCGATTCGTGGTACGACTCGTATCGCGGTGTGATCGTGCTGTTCCGCGTGATCGAAGGCACGATTCGGCCGGGAATGAAGATACGGTTCGTCAACGCGAGTCGCGATTACCAGGTTGAAACACTCGGCGTCAATCGACCCACGCCGACGCCGATCGATCAATTGAGCGTCGGCGAAGTGGGTTTTCTCACGGCGTCGATCAAAGCGGTCGCAGACGTGCAGATTGGCGACACGATCACGGAAGCCGCGCGTCCGACGCAGCAACCGTTTCCGGGTTTCCAGGAGATCAAGCCTATGGTGTTTGCCGGGTTATATCCGGTGGACGCCGCACAGTACGAAGAGTTGCGCGACGCGCTCGACAAGCTGCGACTGAATGATGCGTCGTTCTTTTACGAACCGGAATCTTCGGCGGCGCTCGGTTTTGGTTTTCGCTGCGGATTTCTCGGGTTGCTGCACATGGAGATCGTGCAGGAACGTTTGGAGCGTGAGTTTAATCTCGATCTGATTACGACGGCTCCGGGCGTGCGCTACACTGTGACGACTACCGACGGTGAGGTTACGGACATCGATTCGCCGGCGAAGATGCCCGACCCGGGCCGCATCGCGAAGATCGAAGAGCCCGTGATTCACGCCGTCATCCTCACGCCCGACGAATACCTTGGTGGGATTCTTCCGTTGCTCGAAGAGAAGCGTGGGATGCAAAAAGGTTTTGAGTACATCACGTCGAATCGCGTGATGCTCACCTACGAGTTGCCGCTGAATGAGATCGTGCTCGATTTTTACGATCGCCTGAAGTCCGTTTCGCGTGGATATGCTTCGCTTGATTACAACGTTTCGGGTTACTGGGAGAGTGACCTGGTGAAACTTGACGTGCTCGTTGCGGGCGAGCCGGTTGATGCGTTGTCGCTGATTCTTCATCGCAGCACTGCGCAGCCGAAGGGACGTGCGCTGGCGGAGAAGATGAAGCAGTTGATTCCGCGACAATTGTTCGAAGTACCGATTCAGGCGGCGATCGGGAATAAAGTCATCGCGCGCGAGACGGTGAAGGCGCTTGGGAAGAACGTGATCGCGAAGTGTTACGGTGGTGATATCACGCGCAAACGGAAGCTGCTCGAGAAACAGAAAGAGGGCAAGAAGCGGATGAAGAAAGTGGGGCGCGTCGAGATCCCGCAAGAGGCGTTTTTAGCCGTACTCAAGGTCAATGAGTAGAGCAAGCCTCAAAAAGGCACAAAAGGCACACAAAATATTATTCCTTGGAAGCCGCCCTTTTTGTGCGACTTTTGTGTTCTGAAGACGACCTTTGTGTTCTGAAGACGCCCTTTTTGTGTGCCTTTTGTGCCTTTTTGTGGCCTGACATGCATTTTGTAGCAAGAGACCTTTTGTTGTGTTGTGCGCGGACGACTGCGACGCCGCAGCTCGTGGCGCGGTTGCGGGAGCTTGCGGCAACGGATGTTGATTGGGAGTACTTGTTTCTTTTGGCGCGGCGGCATGCAGTTGTGCCGCTGCTGTATGTTCAACTAGAAAGACACGCGTCGGATGTTGTGCCTCAGGAGTTCCTTCGCAAGCTCAAGCAACAATTTTTAGAGAACTCGGCTCGGAACACGATTCTCACCGCCGAGCTTTGCAGGCTAATCAATTTGTTTGCGGCTCAGGGTATCGAAGCGATCCCTTACAAAGGACCAGCGCTCGCCTCATTCGCGTACGAAAATCTCGCGCTCAGGCGGTTCGTCGATCTCGACGTAATTGTGAAGAAGAGCGATGTGTTGAAGGCGCGCGACATTCTGCTCATGCAAGGCTACGCCCCGACCAAATCGCTTTCACTCGAGCAGCAGGAACTCCTGCTCCGCACGCAACACAACATGCAGTTCGCGCGCGACAACCGTCGTTTGATCGTCGAGTTGCACTGGGAAGTCGCGCCGCACCTGTTTGCGTCGCCGGTCAGCGCAGAGCAGTTGTGGCAAAACCTCGTAACGATCGAGATCAACGGCACGCCGGTCAAAACACTGTCTGCCGAAGATCTGCTGTTTTCACTTTGCGTGCATGGCTCGCGGCATCTTTGGGAGCGGCTGAGCTGGATTTGCGACGTCGCAGAACTAATCGCGCGACATACTTTCGATTGGACCAGGCTGCTCGAACGCGCTGCAAACGCAGATACCGAGCGAATGTTTTTGCTCGGTCTGTTCCTCGCCGAGAAACTCCTCGACGCCCGTCTACCACCTGAAGTGAAGCAACGCTGCGCGACGGACGAACGTCTCGAATCGCTCGCCGAAAACGTCGTGGAGCATCTCTTCAACGGCACGACGCACGTGCCTGCGACTTCGCGCGAGATCTTCAAATACAACATCCGAGTGCGCAAAACGTTGAGCGCACGCGCGCGCTATCTTGTTTACGTGTTCCGGCCTACCGACAGCGATCTCGGCGGTCGCTCAATTCCGTCCGCACTGAATTTCGTTTACTACTTAATCAGACCGTTCCGCCTGATCCGTACTAAAATTTGACGGATTTTTTTAACCGTGTTAGTTTCACGCTAATCAAAGGCGCGGTCAGTCGCCGGAAGCAGCAACTGCTTATCACGCAAAGGACAAGGTATTAAAAGCTTTGAAATGCATGTTTTTCTGCCAGCAGGCGAAGGGTCTGACTTTGGCTGTATTACTGTCTCTCGGTTCATACGCGACTGTGCTCGCGCAGAGGCCCACGGCGCCGCAAACTGAACCAAAGCAATCCGCATCGAAGCCCGCCGATTCGAAACCAGCCCCGAAGAAGCCATACGAGCTGACCGTAAAGACGACGCCGATACTGAACATTTCGCTCAAGGCTGAGAAAGCAAAAATGTCGGCAGTGGCCCAGGATCTTGCGAAGAAACTGAAGGTTCCGGTGTTTCTTGGACCACAACGGACGCATGAGTTGATCTCGATCGAGTTCAGTGAATTGACTCTCGACCAGGCACTCCAATTAATGTCGCCTACGGTTTACGTGGATTACGAGATGGACACGGGATCGATGGAGCCACCGAAACCGCTCGGGATCTACTTCTACGACGCCGAACAGGGCGAACCACCGCTGAGCGCGGCAGTAAATGGGACGACACAGGCGTTTCTGATTGAAGGCAACACTGAAGAGGGAACGGATCCCGAGAGTGATGCCGAGAAGAAGGCGGCTGAGGAACAATCGCTTCGCGTCACTTATCTCAACAACACGTTTACGATAAAAGCCAAAAAACAACCATTGGCGGTAGTGCTTCTCAAGATGGGAGAAGAGCTAGGCATTCCAGTTGATATTCAGGATCCGAACGTTTCGATCGTCGATGCTGATATCTCAAAACTTCCTATCGAGGAAGTGGTTCGGCAACTGTCCCCCCATATTCGGCTCTTCCTGCGAGCCGATCTTACACGAGCCGAAAAACGAGCCTTGCGGTTGGTTCTACTCGAGCCAAAACTGACTCAGGAGAACCCTTGAATAAAGTGCGCTTGCGCGCAGAAGCTTGAAGCGACGCTGGTCCATATTTATGTTGCCATGATGTCGTTCGAGAATCTATATTAACCAACAATGACTCGAGGAGGCGGCTAACACCTTGGCTAAGCAAAACGAGATTATTAACGAAGAGCTCGCTCTAAACAATCAGTCTGCTACGGGGGGAAGCGAAGGTAAAAAAGCATTTGTCGAACCGACAATCTCTGTTCCTGTTGATGTTCTTGAAGCGACGACGTTCTTTCAGTCAGCCACAAGCGGCGTGACTAACTAACGCATCAGAATTCCGCTTACATGGAAGTTATTCAGGTCTCTGACCGGCCGGCTTCACGCATGCTTTACGCGGTCGCCGGTCGGTTGTTATTTGTTGAGAGCACAGATCAACGATTAGGCAACCTGATCGAACGGCTCTGTGCTGGATGGCAACTCACGCCAGTCTCTTCTCCCGAACGCGCGCCCGACATTCGCATTCATTTCTCTTGCGACAACACGCGACCACAAATTCCCCGCGATCTCGATCAGTTTGAAATTGCCGACGGTGGGCAGTGTTACCCGGACAATGCCGGCTTCTATCTCGCGCTCGGCAATTCGTTGATGCATCTTCAGCATGACAAGCCGGTCGTGGTAAAGATCTGGCTCGAAGGCGTTCCGGTTGAAGGTGACGTGACGTTGGCGAGGATGGGCTCGTTCGCGATCTGTGCGGGCTTGCGGCGCTATGGGGTGTTTGAGATTCACAGCGCGGGAATGGTTGATCCTGAGAGCGAAAAGGGCGTGCTCATCGTTGGTCCATCGGGTAGCGGCAAATCGACGCTTGCGTTGAATCTTGCGATGGCGGGGTGGCCATATCTTTCGGACGACGAGCTGTTGTTGAGTTTCGCCGGAGGCGAAGTTGAAGCACGCGGCTTTCGCAGTTTCTTTGCGCTGAGTGATGGTGGCAATCGTGCGACTAAAACGCGTTTGGAACCTGATGACGTGTTTCCATCGCAGCGCCGGCAACAAGCGATTCCAGGGTTGTTGGTTTTTACTCGTCTTAGTGGTGAAGAGCAGAGCGACCTCAAAAAACTGACGCAAGTGGAAACGATGACACGCTTGATCAGAGCGTGCCCATGGGCGACGTACGATGCTTCGATTGCGGGTGCTAATCTGCAAGTGCTTTCCGCACTCGCGCGTCAAACCAGCGCTTTCGATCTACACGCCGGCCGCGATCTGCTTGTACCCGGGTTTGCGTCGGATTTACTGAGTAACATTAATGCGAGCGGTCACCCGACGCTACCGCGTGACGGTACTGACCTCAACCAAGTGGCGTCTGAGTGTGAGCGGGTCAGTACCGTAACGCGGTAGCGTCGGGTCCGCCTCAATCTCAAGTGTGCAGAATAACCTGATGGAGACTGAGACTACGTTCAATGGCGACTATGGACCACGGCGTTTGAGCGTGGAGCTCGCGAATATCTGCAACCTGCATTGCAGCTACTGCTTTCGCTCTGACGAGAATCTCTACAGCTCGCATGCTGAGTTTTTTCCCATCGATCTTTTGCGGCGAGTAGTCGGCGAAGCGCGCGACGCCGCGGACATCACGCGCGTCAGCTTCACCGGCGGCGAGCCGACGCTTCATCCTTCGTTTGCGGAAACACTCCAGTTGATCGGCGAAGCGGGGTTAACCGTCAGCTTTGTTACGAACGGCTGGCATTTCGATCGTGTGTGGCCTGCGATACAAGTCAACCGCACCGCTGTTTCTCACGTCGCGTTCAGTCTCGACGGTGTCACGCGAGAGAGTCACGATCACTGGCGCGGCAAAGGATCTTTCGATCGTCTTGTTCGCGCGTTCTCACGTTGCTACGTGTCGAAACTGCCGTTTGGGATCAAGATCGTGATCCGGCGTGACCTGGTAGACCAGCTCGAGCAGATCGCGATCTTCGCGGCGAGGATGGGGGCCGCTTCGCTGCACTTCGTACACGTGATGCCGACGTCGAGTGGCGTCGCGGACGATTCGGCGTTGAGTCTTGCGGAGCAGCGTGTTGCCGAAGAGGAGATCGCGATTCTCGCGCGCATTTTCAAAATGGATATCGGGATTGATGTTGGTTACTACAACGTCGATGAGCACCGTCCGCCGTGCGCGCCACTCGCCGCGACGAGTGTGAACATCGATTATCGCGGACGGCTCTCGCTTTGTTGCAATCTTTCCGGGTTTCGTGGCGCGGTCGAAGAGTTGGACGTTGTCGCGGATTTGAATGAAGAGTCGTTTGCGACTGCTTACGCTCGCTTTCTCGACCTGGCCGCCGCGCAGTTGCGAAAGAGAAATGACGCGCTCGCGGCACTGCGTTCGCAATCGTTGACGCCGGATCTTTACACCGGCTCGCCATGTTTGTTTTGTCTGCAAAGCTTTGGGAAGATTCCGTGGCGTAACGGATCAAAGCATTAGACAGGATTACAGGATTTTTCAAGATTGACAGGTTGGCTTCCAGTTGATGCGGTCGTAGTGGGTGGTCGTCCCGGGCTTCGGTGGATGGAGATGGCCGACGTGAGCCTGGACGAGCCGTTTTTCCAGCAAACAGTCGAGCGCGCAAAAACCGAGAACCCGCATCGCGGCGAGTTGTTCACGGAGTTTGATGTCCTTCCGCAACTCGAAAAGCTCCTCGACAGCGTCGCTCCCACTGGTTTTATTTTTCACTCCTCACGCTGCGGCTCGACGTTACTCGCCAACGCCTGCCGCGCCGTAACGAACTCGATCGTCCTCTCCGAAGCAAACGCAATCGACAAGCTAGTGGCGCGGTTCATCACCGACGCGCCCGAAGGCAGCGTCAAAGAATCGCTCTACTCGGTATTTCTTCGCGGCGTGGTTCACGCGCTAAGTCAACGCAGAACCGGCCATGAACAATACCTCTTCGTTAAGTTCGCCTGTTGCAGTTTCGCGCAGATCGAACGGATCAGACGGATCTGGCCCCGTGTGCCCTGGGTCTTTCTTTACCGCGATCCGGTCGAAACGATCGTCTCGAATATCACGAGCGTTCCACCGTGGCTCATCGACAACGATCGCCGTGTCCTGGCGTCGATCATCGGCACTTCACCCGCCGCAGTCGAACAAATGCAAATGGAAGAGCTGTGTGCGCGAACAATCGGCAGCTTTTATACGACTGCCGAACGCGTCGCTGACGACAACGCCATGTTGGTTAATTACAATGAGCTGTCTGTTCCTGTAATATCCACGGTGTTGAGGTTTTTCAAGGTCAGTCCCTCGAGTGAGGAGTTAGAAAAGATCGAGCGCGGGAGTCGAATCTATTCGAAGGAGACTTCCGGGACGCGCACCTTTGTGACTGACACTGACGCCAAACAGCAACTCGCTTCAAATCTCGTTCGCGAAGTAGCTGCGACCTGGAGCATGAAACCCTATCAGCGACTCGAACGAAAAAGGCTTGAACAAAAATGAATTCAACCAACATTCCAGGCAAGCACGTGGTGGTTACTGATTTCGATGGCGGTGAGGGAATCCTCGTAGATCTGAATACAAAGAAATACTATCAGCTGAACGAGACTGCGATGGTCGTTTGGAAAGGCCTCGAAGAGGGCAAGACGACGCGCGAGATCGCAGCCGATATCACGTCCAACTACGAAGTGGCGCTCGACAGAGCCACTGTCAGCGTGGAACGAATCGTTGATAATTTCCAAAATTACAAATTGGTTGGCGCCGAATGACTATCGCGAGCAGCGCGTGGTTATCAAATACGCCGTTCTCACTGTAGCGATCTTCCTGCCACTCGTTTGGGCATTCCTGTCCCTTCGCAACCTTTATCCCATTACGGCCTGGAACGTGATGATGGCAGGCGGCGATCTCGAACGCGGGCGCTCCTTTTGCATTCTCCGCGGCGAGACCGTTTCCGGAGAGACGATCGACATTCGGCCCATCAAACTAACGAACGCTCTCTACAGCCGCACATGGACCATGGTGAATGCCACGATCGGCAATCAGAGTTTCAAACTCGCATCGATTCACCCCAGCAACGAAGAGCTCGTGCGGCGCTTCGGCGGCGTCCAGAACCTTCCGCCGGGTGTGCGACTACCTGACTTGCTGCACGTTTGGGGGGATCTCTACAACAAACAACTCCCCGCGTCTTCACCGCAGCGTCTGAAGGCGATCCGGCTCGATCTGTATCGCTGGGAAAGCGGTCGTTACGCTGATTACGACAAGTTCATAGAAACGTGGCGCACGGAATTGTAAATCGCGTCGTTCCCTCGAGTGCTTTTGCTCTGGGCGTGGTGCGGGCCATCGTGCACGGCACGTTTCTCATTTCGGTTCTCCTTACTACTTTCTCAACCCTTGGCAGACTGCCGCCAACCAT
>Ga0105237_10001605_pt1 | contig 29357 bp, 29 predicted proteins | sample KBSC24metaG_FD_81520 | JGI IMG/M metagenome (GOLD analysis project Ga0105237, IMG submission 81520) | Corn rhizosphere microbial communities from Kellogg Biological Station, Michigan, USA - KBS C2-4 metaG | ecosystem: Host-associated > Plants > Roots > Rhizosphere > Soil | place: Michigan, USA... | reverse complement strand
TATGACGTGCCGCCGATCAGGACCAATCTCTGGCTGAAATCCATCAGGACGAACGTGGGTGATCTTGTGCCGTCGCGTTGTGGATCGGCCTGAAAGTTCGGAAAATTGATGATGGTAAATTCAGGTTCGTGCGGAGTCGTTTCACCAGTGTCGCTGATGAACATCGTGCGCGCGAAGAGCGAGTGCCAGGCGAGTTCGCTGACGACTCGTATTGGCAGGCGGTACTTTGGATCTGCGCCGACAAACGTGTCCTGCACAAAAAGATCGCGGCCCTTCGCATGGGCCATCATTCGTTCTTTGAGTGCGTTGAACTTGTCTTGCGGAAAATCTTTATTTACATCACCCCAAAAAACTTTATTTTCACTGCCGGGTTCGCGGACGATGGCTTTATCCTTGGCGGAGCGGCCGGTGTGTTCACCCGTATCGACGAGTATGACGCCGTGGTTCGAGAGTGCGCCTTCTTTACGGCGCGCGATCTCTTCATAGAGCTCTGGCGTATTCAGGTTCCAGTAAACGCGAGCGGGTTCTTTGATACCGTAGCTATCTAATTCAGTGGCAGTATTTTTTCGGCCCAGGTGTTCGGTAGTCGCTTCAGTGCGGGTAGAAGCCATTAAACGTGTCTCCAATCAAAAACAAAGAAGTCCATAGAGCGCTTGTGGCACAAACCGTTTGTCATAACTCCTCCGGTGTTCGGCGCTGTTCGACGAGTTCGCGCAACGCATCGGCGAGATCGCGTGCGGCGCGCTCGATACGATCGGCGGCTGTGTGCAGCGAGTCAATGTCTTCCGGCGACCGGGAAGCGACGGCAGCCAGGGCTGCCTGCACTTGCTCTCTCAGACGGTTTGCCTCATTTTCAGTTTCTTGTTCTGCGCGGGTTTTTTGTGAAGCTGTAGCCTGCTGGTTCATTGCTGTAATAAATTTCGACGGAAATGAAGAAGTATTATTTTCTTAGCGGTTTAGTCTGACATTTGCGGTTGATTCAGGCAAGTGCAGGTTGAGGCTTTTGTCGCATTGCCAAACAAAGTTGACTGATTTCAATATGATACCCGACAAAAAAGTCTTCACGGCCAACGAATGGAAACTCGTGCAGCGGCTCAACACGCCTGCGAAAGTGCAACGCTTTTTCAGCCGCGTACCGTACCAGTGGGAGGAGAATGGGACGACGATGCGTTCGTTCCGCGAGGTGGTGAAACGAAAGAAAGCGCACTGTTTGGAAGCGGCGGTGAGTGCGGCAGTGATTCTGGAGCAGCATGGGTATCCGCCGTTGCTCCTTGACCTCGAATCACACGATCTGCTCGATCACGTGATTTACGTTTTTAAAGAGAACGGGCGTTGGGGGTCGATCGCGCGATCGCGTGACATCGGACTGAATGGTCGCAAGCCGGTGTTTCGATCGCTCAGAGATCTGGCGTGGAGTTACTTTGATACGTACGTCGACTTTTCCGGAAGGCTCAAGGGCTATGCACTGACGAGTCTGTATGAGTTGGGGAAATACGACTGGCGCTTCTCGCCGCGGAAGATGACGAAGATCGAGGACCACCTGCGCGCGATTCCACACAAGCCGCTGCGCTCCTCTGATGCGCGTTACAAAAAACTGCTCACGAGGTATCAACAATACAAGAGACGCTACCCCGACCGCACACCCACGTATTACGACAGCCGGCCCACATGGTTGTTGTGATTTTAGCCGCAGATTTACGCGGATGAACGCAGATCGTGATCTGCGTTCATCCGCGTAAATCTGCGGCTAAAATCCTCTTTCCTCGCGCGTCCAGAAGCATGTGAGTGATTACGGCGGCGATGATGATCGTGCCGCCGAGGAGTGCCCAGCGTGAGGGGCGTTCGCCGAGGAAGAAGAAGACCCAAACGGGATTCAAGGTGGGTTCGATGTAGCAGATGATTCCCGCGTCCAGCGACCGCACACCTCGCGCCATGCCTTCAGTGAAGAGCGCATAAGCGATGCCGAGCTGCACGATGCCGAGATATCCGACGCTGAGTGCGTCGTGAAATTCGATGCGCTGGAGTGCGGGCAGTCCCCATGGTGCAAGAACAATCACTGCCAGCAGGTTTCCGTAAATCACCGATGAGGCGCGGTTGACTTCGCGCGCGCGTGGATGACGCAGCAGCAGGAAATAGAACGCAAAGCAAAGCCCTGACGCCAGCGCCATGATGTTGCCTTCGATGTCCTGCGGCCGGAGCTGGCCCACAAAGAACAAAGCCATTCCAGCAACGCATACCAGCACCGTAATTAGATCACGCGAGCGAAACTTTTCTTTGTAGATCAAGGGCTCAAAAATCAGGACGTAAACGGGCGCGGTGTATTGCAGGAAGATCGCGTTCGCTGCCGTTGTTGCCTTTGTGGAGAGAACAAAGAGCACGAGCAAGATCGCGTAGAGAACTGATGCAGTCGCCGAGATACTGTTTAGACCAAAACCTTCTCGCCGGGTGATGATCGCGACGGTGATCATCGCAAATAACGAACGACAGAACGAGAGTTCGAGACCGGTGAGCGTGGTCCACTTGATGAAGAGTCCGCCTGTGCTCCAAAGAAAGGCAGCGGCGAAGACAAAGAGCAGAGCCCTGGTGTGCGCTTTAGGGTGCAGTTCAGCCATATATTAGCCGCAGATTAACGCAGATGAACGCAGATTTGATCGGCGTTCATCTGCGTAAATCTGCGGCTAAAATCTACGCAGGTACTTCCCAAACACACCATTCCACGGCGGGATGACGATCGAGACGGCGCCGAGCGCCTGGGCCTGACACGCGAGCCGGATCAATGGTTTTGATTCTGCCGTGTCGATGTAGCCAAACTCCTTGATCTTTTTTCCTTCACGCGCCGCCACATCCGAGAGCTTCTCCGCGCCGCCAAGCACCCCAACCCAGCACGTGCCGCACGAGGCTGAGCGACATTCGACCGGGATCGGCCCTTCAATCCTGCGCGGATCGATCTCGCGCCAGTTGCGCGAACGATCGTCAGCGGCGCCCCACGCGAGATCCTGAACGTGATTCAGCCGGTATTTCGCTCGGTTGTCGTTCTCGTCGTATGTGACGGTCCACTTTTTATCCACGGTTTTGAGAAAGCCCAACAGACCCTGGCTGTCGTCGACCGCACGTTCTCGTAAAACCTCGCTCGGCGACTTTCGCGCATGCTTCTGGTCGATCTGCACCTTGCCGGACGCGCTTTCAAACGCCGCCAAACCCGCTTGCCTGATCGTCATGAAAGCAACTGCCGTTATGCCGATGACGAACGACGGATCCGCTTTCGCTTGTTTAGCCGCTGTCTGGGCGACGGAGAGGATCTCGTCCGCGAGCGATCGGGTTTCAGCCGGGCTGAAACTCGTGCGCGTGCTTTTGGACAGCAGCTTTGACTTGCGGCCAGTAACGATGACCGTAGAGAAACGTGTGTGACGAGTCGATCTGATCTTTCAGGTAATACTTTCCCTGCATCAACAACCGCTCCGCCAGCTTCTCCGGATCTTCAGCCTGCTCGAGCGCCTGGAAAAGCGCGAGTGGATAAAACGCGAACCAGATCTGAGTAGCGTTTCGATCTACTTCATGAATCGAGCGGAGTAACGCCGTCAGTGTCGCCGACCACGCCTCTTCATCGTGTTGACTGAGAAAATCTGCAAATAAAGTCATGGGTTCTCCACCGGATTTTGCTCGCAAAGGCGCAAAGCGTCCGTTTCAAAAATTTCCTTTGCGCCTTTGCGCCTTTGCGAGGAAATTCTCCGGACATTGACAACGCGGGAGCGCCGGAGTAAAAGTCACTACTACCGAGCCCGAAGCGATCTCCCCAGAAATCCCGCACATTTAAGGAGGCTTTACCGTGGACAATAGACCGGATGTTGCGAAGTCAGGCCGTACGTTTGACAGCGCCTACAGTTTCTCCTTCAGCATTGCCATAGGTCTGGTGCTTTTCATTGCGGGTCTTGTCATCAGTTTAACGCTGGGTCAGGGCGCGACCATAGGCCTCATCTTCGGTATCCCGCTGCTCATCGCCGGCCTCGTTTTGCCCGTGTTCATGATGCGCGACCTCTTTCATCACAACGAGGTAAACGGCGCGTGCCCTTTCTGCGATGCGCCAATCAAAACGTCTGACGCCACCATTCGTTTGAACTGCCCATCATGTAAGCGCTTGATCGAGGTGCGGGATACGACGCTGCAACCAGGCGAGTAATTCCTAACCAGTCTGAGTCGAAAGCCAACCGCGCGTAAAGTAGTCGCTTAAAGTCAGCGCGAACAAAATTCCCACCCAGAATAACGCTGACACGACGATCACCCAAATCAGTCGGATGCTGTAACGCACGTGCATGAAATAGAGCACGACCAGCGTCGCCTTCACCGTCGCAATACTTAACGCAACAACAGTGTTCAGCCGCCACGGGAAATCGAAGAACGCTGCTGCGACGGTCAGCCCTGTTCCGACCAGCAGCGCCGCGAAGATCGCAAGGTAAACTCGAACGGGAACTATGTGTTCGCTCATTACAGTAACTATCCGTGCAAGTAATGCCGGCCCAGTAAGTAGAGCAACGGAAACAGGAAAATCCAAACAATGTCGACGAAGTGCCAGTAAAGTCCAATCACTTCAACCGGACTGTGATACTCGGGATCGAAGCGGCCCCGCAGCGAAAAAATCAGCAGGTACATCAGCAATCCCGCGCCGATGATCATGTGCACCGCGTGCATGCCGGTCATGGCGAAGTAGATCCAGTAGAACATTTCCACATTTTTCACAGTGGCATCTACGGGGTGTTTCACGGTCTTACCGGAAAGCAGATGCAGCTTGTGATGATCGACTGGCTGACCTTCCTCCTGCACCCCCGGATTAAATGGATTCCATGGAATCAAGCGGCCCGGGATCAAGTGATCCTCGTATTTGTCGTGATACTCGACCGCCTTTATGCCGAGAAACGTCAAGCCGAGGACGAGGGTCAGGCCGAGACAGAGCACTTGCGGGCGTAGTTTGCCAGTTTGCGTGAAGTAGACGGCGAGCGCCATCGTAAAACTGCTCACGATCAGCACTGCAGTGTTGACTGTGCCGAGCGTGATATCCAGGTGGTTACTGCCGGACGCGAACGCCGCCGGATATTGGTTCCGGTAGAGCGTGTAAGCCAGAAACATGCCACCAAAGAACATGATCTCGGTCACGAGAAAGACCCACATGCCGAGCGTGCCTGCCTCACGCTGCTGCTCCATGTTTTCAAAATGGTGCTGCAGCGCCGGATGGCCGTGAACGTCCTGCGTTGTTGCGTGAGTAGCCATTACTCTCTGAACTTACCTACAACTTCCGTTTCTTCTCGCGGGGCGAATTCGTAAGCATCCCAGGTCACGATCGGCGTCTCATAAAAGTTTTCGGTGGGCGGTGGCGACGGCGTGCGCCACTCGAGACCGGGCAAATGCCACGGGTTTGCCTCAGCGTGCCTGCCGTAGCGCATGGACCAGACGAAGTAGAGCGCCGGGATCAACATGCCGAAGCCCAGGATCGATGCGCCTGCCGTCGAGAGCACGTTGAAAACCTGAAACTCCGGTGGATACGCGTGATAACGTCGTGGCATCCCGAGATAGCCGGCGACGAATTGCGGCAGAAACGTCAGGTTAAAACCGACGAAGATCACGAGCGCGCTGAAACGTCCCCAACCTTCGGGATACATGCGGCCGCTGATCTTGGGCCACCAGTAATGAAGGCCGCCGAGGTATCCCATCAACGCCCCGCCAACCATGATGTAGTGGAAGTGAGCGACGACGAAATAGGTGTCACTCAGATGTACGTCCACGCCCAGGGACGCGAGGAACAGTCCGGTCATACCGCCGACGGTGAAGAGACCAATGAAGCCGAGTGCATAGAGCATCGGCGTGTCGTACGAGATCGACGATTTATAGAGCGTAGCAGTCCAGTTAAAGACCTTGATCGCCGACGGAATCGCCACCGCAAAACTCAAAAACGAAAAGATCATTGCGGCGTAGACGGATTGCGGAGTCACGAACAGGTGGTGGCCCCAAACGAGAAAGCCAAACACCGCGATCGCGATACTCGAAAACGCCACAAAGCTGTAGCCAAAGATGTTCTTGCGCGAGAAGTTTGCGATGAGCTCGCTGATCACACCCATCGATGGCAGCACCATGATGTAGACGGCCGGATGCGAATAGAACCAGAAAAGGTGCTGAAACAAAACAGGATCGCCGCCGAGCGCGGGATTGAAGATGCCGACCTTCGCCAGGCGTTCAAACGCCAGCAACAGGATCGTGATGGCAATGACAGGCGTGCCGAGAACCATGATCAGGCTGGTTGCGTAGTGCGACCAGAGGAAGAGCGGCATGCGGAACCACTTCATGCCCGGCGCTCGCATCGTGTGAATCGTGACGATGAAATTCAGACCCGTAAGTATCGAAGAAAAGCCGTTGATAAAAATTCCCAGACCGGTCGCCACGACGTAAGAGTTTGAAAAAGTCGTACTGTAGGGCGTGTAAAAGGTCCAACCCGTGTCGACACCGCCGGCGAGCAACGCATAAATCGTGATGACGCCGCCGAGCAGGTAAATGTACCAGCTCAGAAGATTGATTCTTGGAAACGCGAGATCCTTCGCGCCGATCATCATTGGGATCAGGAAGTTCCCCAGCGTCGCGGGTATCGACGGAATGAGGAAGAAAAAGATCATGATGATCCCGTGTTGAGTGAAGACCTTGTTGTAAGTTGTCGATTGCAGGAGATCGCCTTGCGGCGTCAGCAGCTCGAGGCGAATCATCAGGGCGTAGAGCCCGCCGATAAAGAAGAAGAACGTGATCGACACAAGGTAAAGCAGAGCAATGCGCTTGTGATCTTTGGTCAACAACCACGACTTCAACCCATACTGGGCGTTGATGTAGTTGACCTTCGGTGGAGCTGGTGTTTCGAATGACTCTATTGGCTGCATAAATCAAAACCATCATTGCCACAAAAAGGCACAAAAGGCACACAAGAGAAGTTCATGAGCGTACCTTGTCGTTCTTGGTAAATCATTTTTGTGACTTTTGTGCCTTTTTGCGGCTCATCTAATATTTCGCGTTGGTGACGATGCCGGTGTTGCGGCGGGAGCAGGGCTCGCCGCCGTCGTCGGTGTTTGCCCGCTCGCGTGCAACGACTTGATAAACGCAATTAGCTGCACCAACTGATCCTCACTGACCTGTCCCTGAAACGTCGGCATGATCGGCCCAAACCCCGCCACCAGTTTCGCCTGTGGATTGGTGATCGATTCGCGAATGTACGCCTCATCGACGCGAACTGTCCCACCACTCTCCAGTTGCTGATTGTTTCCAAAGATGCCCGCGAGCGTGGGACCACGGCCACCCTCGCCACTCGCTCCATGACACGACGCGCAACCAAGCGATTGAAACAACTGTTGACCAGCAGCCGCCGGCGTGATGTTGCTGGTATTACCGCTCAACCAATCGTCGAATTCACGGGGCTCCATGACGATCACCGATCCCGTCATCCCGGAGTGATTCATACCGCAATATTCGGCACAGAACAGGTGATACGTGCCGGGTTTCGTCGCTTCAAACCAGAGTGTTTGATACCTGCCCGGAACCACGTCCGCCTTCGTGCGAAACGCCGGCACGAAAAAGTCGTGAATCACGTCTTCCGAGGTCATGATGAGCTTGATCTTGCGGTTAACCGGCACGTGCAACTCGTTGATCTCGCGTTGGCCGGTTGCGTGCTGTAGTTTCCACATCCACTGCTTGCCGACGACGTAGATTTCGATCGCGTTGCTGGGTGGTTTGTACTGATCGAAGTAAACGCGCGCGCCCCAGGCGAACATCGTCATGGCGATGAGGAAGGGGATCACGGTCCAGAGAGTCTCGAGCTTGTGCGATCCTGCAATGGGACGCGGAATCTCGTAAGGCGTGCGCCGGCGGTAACGTATGACAAAAAAGATGAGAACCGCGGAGATGAGCAGTGCAAAGAAAAGCGTGACCCCTGAGAGATAGAAATAGAGCGCGTCGACCTTCCAGGAGACGGTGGAAGCACTCTCAGGCACCAATGGAATCCACGATTGCATTACTGCGTTGCGCCTCCCATCGTTGCTGAGTGACGCGGTTTGAGAAAGAGCACCATGGCCAGGATTCCGATGAGTGTGAGCACGCCGGCGATCCGCATCGCCGTCATTATTGATGCGCCGTACTTACCCGTACTCGGATCGTAGTGGTAACAGAAGAGCAGGAGCTGATCCACCGGCGTTCCGATCTTGTTTGCGGAAGATTCGATCAAACCGAGACGCAGATCGCGCGGCGCGTATTCGATGCCGTAAAAGTAGCGCGAGAGTCGTCCCTGTGGCGTCGTGACCATGATCGCGCTCGCGTGCGCAAACTGTTTCGTTGCTTCGTCGTAGCGGTAATGAAAGCCGGCGGCTTCGGTGAGCTTCGCGATGTTTGCTTCGTCGCCGGTGAGAAAATGCCAGCCTTCGGTTGCGCTCGATCTCATGCTCTCGGGCAGGTAATTGACGTACACGTGTTTCTTGTTTGCAGCGAGCGCGCTCGTTTCGCGCGGATCGAAACTCACGGTGACTACGTCAAACTCTTTGCCAACCTGGAATGGCAGCACGCGAAAAGCCTTCACCATGCCGTTGAGCACTTGCGTGCAGAGCATCGGGCATTCGTAGTAAACCAGCGCAATCACGACGGGTTTCTTACCGAAGTACTTGCCAAGCGTGACTTGCTGCCCGGCTTCATCACGAAAGACGAGATCGAGAGGCAACTGCTGATCGAGTTTCTGTTCGATCTTGACGTCGCGCAAAGCTGCGGGCAGACCTGTCGAAGGATTCTCAGATGGTGGTCGCGCTCCATACAACGGCGAACTCGGCCCCGGTGGCGCTTGCGCGAACACAGGTAATGCACAGAACAAAAACACCAGCGACAGATTACACACAAACCTCATTGCAACTTCTCCGTTTCCCGACCAGAACTTGCGGCGGTGGGAAGACCGATCGCGTAGTCTTGCAGCTTGCCCCCTGGACTCTTGACGCTCGACGGCAGCCCTTGTGAAACGATCTTCTTCATCGCTTCCTCGATCGGCATGCCGACGACTTTCCCCGATTGATCCTTCAATCCCGTCCGAAGATTCTCTTCCCACTGTAGCCGCAACGCTCGATACTCACTTTGCGGCGCCGACTTCTCGAGATTTACTTTTTGTCCGTTTTCGAGCTCTACTTCGAATCCCGGCGCTGATTGAAGTCGCGGCCCTGGAGGTAAACGCTCCTTCGACGTCAACGCCATCGGCCCCGGTTTCGGCTCCTCCCGCGCTTCCTGCTGGTTGAAGAACCCAAACAACACTCGAACGATGATCGCGACCGCGATGGTCGCAATCGTCAGCACGACGACGAACGTCATCACGCCACGCACGTTGACGTCGCTCGTTTCGTGCGTGACTTCGGGATTGCGAATGTGCGAGACATCGGGCGTCTCTGTTTTATGACCGTTATGTTTCTCTTTCCGTGTCATTCGTGTAAATCCATTACCGTGAATCAATGTCCCGAAGCGTGCATTTGTGCGAGCACCGATTCAAACTGCGGATCGTTGATCGGAACGAGCGGCCGCTTACTCAACTGCCACGTGAACAGCGCGAGCCATAGTCCACCAAAACCGAGCAGAGCGATCGCGTCCAACCAGATCCAACGGTGCGCCTCTTCGAACGCAGGGACAAGCATCCAAAGCAGATCCACCATGCGCATCACGAGTATCAGAATGGCTATCAGAACCAGTTTGCTCGGATCGCGTTTGAAGTTGCGCGACAGCAGGAACAAAAACGGCGCGGCGAAATGCAGTAGACCGATCATTATGATCAGAGCACCCCAAACGCCGTGCGTGCGCTCGATGTAGTAGCCAATCTCCTCGGGAAGGTTTCCCGACCAGATGATCAGATACTGTGAAAACGCGAAGTAGGACCACAACATCACCAGCGCCAGCAGCAGCTTCCCCAGATCGTGAAAGTGAAGCGGCGCAACGATTCGCCTCATCGGTTCTTGTTTCGACAGAAAAGCCATCGCCGCAATCACAAACGCAAGCGCGCTCAAACTCCACGCGGCCACCCAGATAAACCCGTAAATCGTCGAGAACCATTCCGGCTCGAGCGACATGTACCAATCGACAGACGCAAACGTGACGGTGAATATCAACGCCACCATTCCGCCTCCGCTCAGCTCGCGCATCTTTTTCGTGTAACGATTATCGGCGGTGCGATCCTGCGCCAGCGACCACCTGTTCAAAAAGAATGTGAGCGCAAGCCAGACGCCGAAAATAACGACGGCGCGAATGGTAAAGAACGGGAGGTTCAGATAAGGCGTTTTGAACTGGACCACCGGATCTCTGGCGAGTTCCTCGGAGTTCATCCAATGATGATAGATGTGGTGAGCACCGATAATGACGGGCACAAACAAGATCGCCATCACCGCCAACGTTCTGGTCGCGGCTTCGAGCACGCGACGGATAACAAAACCCCAGCCACCGCCGGTAAGATGTTGCAGCATCAACAGTGCAAGTGAACCGACGCTGATTCCCGTCCAGAAGGTCCAACCGACGAGATACGCCTGGAAAAACTGTCTTCGATCGAAGACAGCGGCGATTAGCAGAGCGACGAAGAAGAGACCGCCCACGGCTATCGAACGCCGCTGAAAATCCGACAGATTCGGAGGATTGTATGTCTGCATTACTGGCGTCCTCCGCTTGCCGGTGTTGGCGAGGGGCTCGCCGCTGGCGTCGTTAAGTTACGTTGGCTTTCCTGCAACGCGCGGATGTAAGCGATGATGGCCCAACGATCCTGCACCGCGATCTGCGCCGCATAAGACGGCATCGCGCCCCAGCCGTTTGTCATAGCGTCGAAGAAATGTCCGACGGGCGCCTGTCGCAGGCGATCGTCGTTAAATGAAGCAGCACGACGGAAGCCACGACGCACGATCATGCCGTCGCCGTTGCCGGTGAAGCCGTGGCACGCGGTACAGAATATGTTGTAGCGTTCGCGACCACGCTTCACGACGTCCTCCGTAACCGGGATCGGAAAGTACTCGATGTCGTCAGCGTACGCGTTTGCTTGTGCACCGGCCTGCTGTGTTTGTTGTGGTGGTTGCGGCTGGTTCTGACCTTGTCCTTGAATCGATTGTGTTCCAGCGCCGGCGGTCGTCCTGCTCTTCTTTCCCGTGAAGAACTCGGTGTTGGATCGCAGGAAACCACGCGCCACCGTCCCGGGGATTGGTTGTCGACCCGATAGCCGATCGGTGAAGAATGTCGTGCTGCGAAATGCCTTCATCTTCGGCTGGTCCTGCATGTCACGCCGGCAGCCGGCTGCGCCGAGCGCGATAAGAATGAAAAAGCAGACACGGAGACGCGCTGACACGGAGACGCGGAGACGCGGTGACACGGAGACGCGGCGATGCTGCTCCGCGTCCCCGCGTCTGCGTGTCCCCGCGTCCCCGCGTCTGCGCGCGTCGTCTTTCCCACTACACTTCGACATCATTAACTTCCATCGCGCCCAGGCTCTTCAACAACTCAATCACATTCGCGTGATCGAACTTCGGATCGTTCGCTTCAATTGCCAGGAAGAATCGATCGCGCGTCGCAAATGCAAAATTCGGCACGTTAAAAACCGGGTGATACGGTTGCGGCAGTTTGTTGAGTATCAGCATTCCCAACACTGCCGCAAACGCTGCGGACAAAACCGTCGTTTCAAACGTGATCGGTATGAACGCGGGCCAACTGTTATAAGGCTTACCGCCGACGTTTATTGGGTAGTCGATCACCTCGATCCAGTACTGCATGAAAAAACCACCAAGCATGCCGAGCACGCCGCCAATGAAGACAATCAACGGCAAACTCGTGTGCGTGAACCCAATCGCCTCCGACAGTTCTTCAATTGGGTACGGTGAGTACCCATTGATGCGCCTGTATCCGAGGTGATAAACCTGCCGTGCCGCCGCCACAAGATCCGTCGGACTTTCAAACTCGGCCATCACGCCATACAGCGGCGGCGCGTGACGGCGATGACCCGGCAACGGGTCGTGACCCGCTGCGATTGGCTGCTCGAGTTTGCGACCGTCGCTATCCATTCCTCGCCAACCTACTCCTCCACCTCCGCTTCCGGCAGGATCGTGCGCATCTCGAAAATCGAGATCATCGGCAGGAAGCGAATAAACAGAAACAGCAACGTAAAGAAGAAACCGATCGTGCCGATGAACATGCTCCAGTCCCACTGCGTGGGCTGGTACATTCCCCACGACGACGGCAGGTAATCGCGGTGCAGGCTCGTGACGACGATCACGAAGCGCTCGAGCCACATGCCGATACTCACGATGAACGAAATGATCCAAAGCGCGAGCAGGTTCGCACGGATCTTCTTGAACCACAGAAACTGCGGCGTGATGATGTTGCAAAGGATCAAAGCCCAGTAATACAGGTGATATGGACCATGCATGCGGTTCCAGATCATGAAACGTTCGTACTTGTTGCCGCTGTACCAGCCAAAGAACGCTTCCATGATGTATCCGTAACCGACGATCAATCCGGTCGCGAGCATCACCTTCGCCATGTTGTGCATGTGGCGCATGGTGATGAAGCCTTCAAGGCCATAAAACTTTCGCAGCGGAATCGTGAGCAACAACACCATCGCGAAGCCGGCATAGATGGCGCCCGCGACGAAGTACGGAGGAAAGACCGTGGCGTGCCATCCCGGAATGATGCCGACGGCGAAGTCGAAACTGACGATCGTGTGTACTGACAAAACGAGCGGCGTCGCGAGTCCGGCGAGTAACAGGTAGGCCATCTCGTAGCGATGCCAGTGACGCGCGGAGCCACGCCAACCCATCGCGAGCATCCCGTAAAGCATTTGAAACGGTTTGCTGCGGGCGCGATCGCGCAGCGTAGCGAAGTCTGGAATCAGTCCGACAAACCAGAACATCGCGGAGACAGTGGCGTAAGTCGAAACCGCAAAGACGTCCCACATCAGAGGGCTGCGAAACTGTGGCCAGATTCCCATCGTGTTTGGATATGGAAACAGCCAGTACATCAGCCACGGGCGCCCGAGGTGGAAGATCGGGTACATGCCGGCTTGTGCGACGGCGAAGAGCGTCATTGCTTCTGCGAAGCGGTTGATGGATGTACGCCAGCGTTGTCGCAGCAGCAACAGAATCGCCGAGATCAGCGTGCCTGCGTGACCGATTCCGATCCACCAGACGAAGTTGAGAATGTCGATGCCCCACGCGACGGGAACGTTGACGCCCCAGAGTCCGATACCGACGAAGACAAGGTTCGTCATCGCGAGCAGCATCAACTGGAAGAGAGCGAACGAGATTGCAAAGCCGAAGAACCACGCCAGCGACGTCTTGCGCTTCAAGACGATCGAGCTGATCTTGTCGGTCACGGATGCAAAGGTCAGCCCCGGATCGATGACGGGCGACGTCGAATGCATCGGACCTTCGGTGTATGGCGTTTTGACTTCTTCGTCTCGCATTTTTATTTAGCCGCGGATTACGGCGGCTAAACCTTAAGCTCCGGATTTGGGTTCTTCAGTTGCGTCTGGTAAGTCGTGCGCGGATGCGTATTCAGCTCACCCAGCAACGAATAATCACGATCCGTCGCCTTCAACTTCGAAACACGACTGTTCGGATCGTTGAGATCGCCAAAAATAATCGTCTCCGTCGGACAGGCGGCCTGGCAAGCCGTTATGATCTCGCCATCACGCAGTCTGCGATCCTCGAGCTCAGCCTGAATCTTCCCATTCTGAATACGCTGCACGCAGTAAGTGCACTTCTCCATCACACCGCGGCTGCGCACAGACACCTCAGGATTGCGCATCAACTGGTACGTCGGCGTGTCCCAATCCTGATAGAGAAAGAAATTGAACCGGCGCACCTTGTACGGGCAGTTGTTTGAACAGTACTTGGTACCGACGCAGCGGTTGTAAACCATGTCGTTCAAACCTTCAGCGCTGTGCACCGTGGCATGGACCGGACAAACCGGCTCACACGGAGCGTTCTCGCAGTGCATGCACGGTACCGGCATGAAGTTGACGCCTTCAGGATGATTCGGATCGAAACCTCTGAAGTACGTGTCGAGGCGAATCCAGTGCATCTCGCGGCTGCGCACGACCTCCGTCTTGCCGACGACGGGAATGTTGTTCTCGGACTGGCACGCGACCGTGCACGCGTTGCACCCGATGCAGTTATTCAGATCGATCGCCATGCCCCATTTGTAGTTGGGAGCGTTTGGCGCCTGGTTCTCGTAGTCGTACTGGGGATAGAGGGTCGGATGTACATGTTCATCCTGCTGCTCTTCGCCCTTGAGATAGTGTTCGAGCGTCTCGGAACGAACGACGTCGCGTTCGGTGGTGCTGAAGTTCGGATCCTCCAGGTTGAAATGCATCTGCGTTGTAGCAAGCTGATGCTCGGTGGTGGTTGCGCGCGCCTGGATTGCGGTGTTGAACCAGGGCTGGAACGACGTTCGGAGCTTGTAAGCGTCAAAACCGACGACGTCATTCCGCGTCGTGCCGCTTCCAACGCGACCTGCCAAAGGACGTCCGTAACCGAGATGAATCGTGATCACGCCGTCAGGCTGCCCGGGCATGGGCCACAGTGGCGCAAGCACTCTTCCGCCATGCTGATCGACGAGTTCGATCAGCGAGACATAATGCTCGCGGCCTTTTACGCTGGCACGGACCGGAGCGTCGCCAAGGAGTTGTCGAGCAGAATTGGGACTGACGATCGCAACGTTATCCCAGGTCACTTTAGTCAGCGGTTTTGGTAGCTCTTGTAACCAGCCGTTGTTTGCAAATCGTCCGTCGTAGATCGAAGGATCCGTGCGGAAGACGACTTCAAACGCACCTGACTGCGCGGGTTGAATCAGAGGAGGTTGAATCGGATTGCTTTCGGCCTGAGCGGAAACAGTCTTCGTAGGCAGCGCCGAATTTGGGATGAAACCGTCGTGTATGGTCTGCCGCCACCACGATTCGAAATCCTGTGAAGGCGTTGGAGACGCTGCGGGCTGAGCGGCCTGCGCCTGCGCCTGCGCCTGCGTAGGCGTCGCTGTCCCTGTACCCGATCGTTGCTTCTGCCAGTAACTCTTCACGATGTCGTACGGCTTGCGATCGTACTGGTCAGAAAAAACCGCGAGCAGCTCGGAAGCCGTTTTGCCTTCGTAGAGCGGCTCGATCAGCGGTTGCATTATCGTGACAGTGCCATCGTACGAACGCGTGTCGCCCCACGACTCGAGATAGTGAGCGGCGGGCACATGCCAGTGACACACTTGCGACGTCTCGTCCTTGTACTCGCTGAGGTGAACGCGGAGCATGTTCGGGTGCTTACTCAGCCGGTTTTCATAATCCAGCTTCAGATCCGCAGGCGTGTTGTAGACCGGATTGCCGCCGATGATTACCAACAGCTCAACACGGCCCGCATCGATGTCGTTGATCAGATCCCGCAGCGACTCGATGTGATCGACTGAGTTCACCTCGAGCGGATCGGTGTAGAAGACAGTCTTTCCAACGTTCCCCAACGCAGCGTTCATGCGGTGCGCGAGCGCGTGGATGGCCGGCGGCTGATTGTCGCCCGCGAGCACTATGCTTGCGCCTGGGTGTTGTTGCAGGTCGCGAACGAGCGGCGCGATCCATTGAAGTTGCGCGAGTCCAGTGCCGCCTGCCGCGATCGTTCTCGCAATCTCTTCCAGTTCGCTCGGCTTGACGATCCACGTGTGGTCAGCAATCGCGCCTGTGTTCGAGGGCGTCGTCTCGATCACGTAGAGCCGATTCATCTCCTTGTTCGTTTCCGTTACGCGGCGGCGCGAGATGAACTCGCGCGAGTAACGCAGATGACCCGGGAACGACGGCGAAAGAAAGTCGCAATCAAGAGACAAAATCCGTTGCGCCATATCGAAGCGATAGATCGTGTTTACCGGCTGACCGAACGCCTGGACTGCACCCGCGCGCGCATTGTCGCGATTCGCCGGCTCGTACTGGTGCCACTTTGCCTGCGGGAATGCCGTGCGCAACTCCTGCATTTGTGCACCAAGCGTCGGCGAGATGATCGATTCAGTCAGGAAACGAATTCCCGCACCCTGCTTCGGACGCTGCACGTCCACCGCCGACCGCATTTCGCCGACAAACGCCGTCCAGGTACGAATATCTTCACGATAAGTCAGCGTCTGCGATCGATCCGGATCGTAAAGACCGAGTATCGAAGCCTGAGTAAAGATGTCGGTCGCACTCGAACCACGCGGATCGCGGAAGGGATCCTCAGCGGGAAAATCGACGGGCCGGTTGTTTGGATGTTCCGGATTGCCTTCTATCTTCGTTGGGCGTCCCTCGTTGCTGCGAACGAGGATCGGCGTGGCCGCGCCAAAGAGCGGCGCAGCAGTCGCGAAGAAAAGTGATTTACCGGGAATGTGTTCTTCCGGCTGGTTGACGTAAGGAACGATCTTTTCCGGTGGTTGAAACACGCAACCACTCAAACCCATCAGCGCCAGCGAAGCGCCCATCAACTTCATAAACGTGCGACGCTCGAGCGGGTCGGTCCAACTTTCCGCCTGTTGCGGAAACTCACGCGCAACAAAGTCGCGGAACACTGGCGAGTCAGTCAGCTCGTCCAAACTGCGCCAGTACTTTTTCCCTGGGCGCGGAGTTTCCTCATCCTGCAACGACAGGATGTGGTCGCGCATGAGTTTGAAATTTATGTGACGATCGCTATCGCTCATGTTCAGCGGTGACAAGTCGAACAGCTTTCCAGAACCCTGCGGCCCTGAATTTTGTATCGGGTTACAAGCTCTCGACCCAGTTGCAAGTCTTCCTTACTCTTATTTTCCGGACGCCATTCCATGTTGAAGATCTGTTCAACCGGACGCACAAATCTTTCTGGCGCGCGATGACATTCCAAACACCATTCCATCTGCAACGGCGCTGCCTGGTAGAGAATCGGCATGTCGTCAATCCTGCCGTGACAGGTCGAACAGCCGACGCCTTTTTTCACGTGAATGCTGTGATTGAAGTAAGCGTAATCCGGTAGATCGTGTACGCGCAGCCACTCGATCGGTTTGCCCGACTGGAAACTCGCGCGCACAGGCGCGAGGTAAGGACTGTCGGCCCAGATCTGCTTGTGGCAGTTCATGCACGTCGAAGTCGACGGCATACCAGCGGTGTTGGACGTTTCCACTGTCGTGTGACAGTAACGGCAGTCGATGCCGTCGTCGCCCACGTGATGTCTATGACTGAATTGAACGGGTTGTTGGCGCTCGACCCACTGGCCGGTGTTCCACCCAGAGCGGTTTAGTTCGACTGCTACCCACAGCAGCGCAACAACGATGAAGATAGCACCATAAATCGTAATCTTCGCCAGCGCGTTCGTGCTGTGATGGAAGATCTGCGGCATCGTCGAGGAGATTACGGTCGGGCGTTAGTCAAACCAGTACACTGGTAGACGAAGAGCCCACAAAGCTTTCGCACTCAAGATGTTTATTGCAAAGTTACGGGGTACTTTATCAAATGGGTGGGGATTTTCAAATTGGGCCACGAAAAAGCACAAACGAGACACAAAAACAATTAATGTGCACTTGTGGCGGCATCGCGGGCGAGCATTGCTGCGCCGATGGGCGCGGCGTCGAGTCCGAGCTTGGCGGCAACGATTTCCGTGGCCTCAAAACAGGGCTGAAATGCTCTGCGCCGCACTTCCTGAATGATGGGATTGAGAATTAGAGAGCCGGCGTCCATCACGCCGCCGCCGAGCACGATCTTCTCGATGTTCAATAAGTTAATAACACTGGCGACGCCGGTGCCGATGTATTTGCCGGTTCTTTCGATCATCATCAGCGCGAAGTCGTCGCCTTCGTTTGCCTGATGCGCGACGTCTTCGGCCGTAAACGATTTTTTCAGTCCGAGTCGTGAAAGAGATGAAGTTGAATCGCGGAGCAGGCGTTCGCGAGCGCGCCGCACGATACTGGGCGCCGAAGCGACTGTTTCAAGACAACCGGTGTTGCCGCAAACACATTGATACCCTTCAGTATCGATCGTGATGTGACCGACTTCACCCGCGAAGCCTGACGCGCCTGTCCAGAGTTTGCCGTCGAGGATGAGCGCGCCACCGATCCCGTTTCCGATCATCATGTAAAACAGGTTTCGACTGCCGCGACCCGCGCCAACCTTGTATTCGCCGTACGCCGCGGCGTTTGCATCGTTTTCCAACTCCACGCGCAAACCAGTGGCACGCATCAACTCGCCATGAAGATTTTCAACCATCGTGCGCGGCAGCTCGCGAGGCGCTACGACGCGGTCGGTTTGTCGATTCACGAGACCCGGAATCGCGATTCCGATACCCGCTACCGGGCCGTGCGTCCGCAAACCCTCCACCAGTGTTGCGAGTTGTGGGATCAGGTCTTTGGAAATACCGGCGATCTTTGAGTCGACTATCGATCCGGTATTGTCGACCAAAGCAGCACGCACATGTTCGCCGGAGATATTGATCCCTATAAAGTTTGTTGGTGGAGTCGTCATGGTAACCAGTTTGGTCTGGCACGGAGAATAGTCGAGGGTTTCTGGGCTGTCAAACAGCGGGTTCTGAGAGTAGAATTGCTTCCGTTCATGCAAATTCGCTCCATTCTTCTACCCACTGACTTCAGCGAGTGCGGGAACTACGCTCTCTCCTATGCCGCTTCGCTGGCGCGTACGTTTGGGGCGTCAATCATCTGTATCAACGTCATCGAGCCGATTGTGCCGACTGTAGGATACTCGGGAATGACCGAGCCGCTGCCAATTGCCGACATCACGGAACAACTCGAAGATTCCGCCGAGCGCGAACTGCCGAAACTGGCCGAATGCGACGAATGTGCGGGATTGGACATCGAGGAACTCGTCGTTCACGGCGAGGCGGCGTCTGAAATCGTCCGCGTGGCGAAAGAGCGCGAGGTCGATCTGATCGTCATCGCATCGCATGGGCGGACCGGGTTGGGACGAATCCTTTTTGGCTCGACGGCGGAATCAGTCGTGCGGCATGCGTCTTGCCCCGTATTGGTGGTGAAGCCTCCCCAGGACGAAGAACCCGAGCAGTAGTCAACAGAGAGCCCTCCAGTTTATTCTGTCAGCCTGTAGCTTTTAGGAGTCCGAAGTTTCATAGCGCCCTGGTTTCTTCATGCACTTCGACTTTCTTAACGATCTACTATTTCAGTACGGTCTTTACGCGGTTTTCATTCTCGTCATGGTTGAGGGAGACATCACCCTCCTGCTGGCGGGAGTGCTTGCCCATAGTGGTTTCTTTGGCGACTACAGCTTTGCGCAAGTCTTGATCTGGGGAACGGTCGGCGGCTGTCTGAGCGATAACCTAGCCTACTTCACGGGACGTGGTTTTTGTGAAGGCGTACGAGAAGTTCGTTTCTACCAGGCGGCAAAGCCGAGGCTCGAGAGGTTAACCAACAAGTTTGGACCACTCTCGATTTTTCTTTCGAAATATATTTATGGACTTCGCTGGGCGGCGTGTGTGTTTTATGGCGTCGGGCGAATGCCCTACCTGCGGTTCCTGTTGCTTTCTTTCGGAAGCTGCTTTTTGTGGGTGTTTGTACTGTCGGGGGCGGGTTACTTTTTCAGCGGCGCGGTGATGAATTTGATTGGCGACTTCCAACGCTTAGGAAAAGTGCTGCTGGTTATCGTTGTGGTTGGTATAGTCGGGTTTTATCTGACGGAAAGACTCTGGCTCTCGCGGAAGATGGAAGAAGCGGATCCGGAACGATTGCAGGAGCTCGAACACGCAGCCAGTGAAAAGTTTAAGGATATGCGCGAAGAGATCCAGGAACACAACCCGTTCAAGCGTGGTGATCAGAAGAAGCGTGAAAGCGATGCAGATTGAGGTTTTGAACTTTATCCAGTGCGAATGTTAACGTGGAAAAATGATAATTGAATCTTCTGCACCCCCGCGGGTCGACCTTGCCGGCGGCACCATCGACATCTGGCCGCTCTATCTTTTTCATCCAGGCGCAACGACAGTCAACTTCGCCCTTTCACTTTATGCTCGCTGCCGGATCGAGACGCGCGACGACGGGCGCATCGTTCTCGAATCTCGCGACCTGAAAGTCGCTTTTGAAACCGAACTTTCTGCGATTGAAGACTTGCGACTTGAACAGCGTCTCGAGCTGATTTCAAAGCTGGTGCACTTTTTCAAACCGACTACCGGGTTTCATCTGATTGCTGAAAGCAACGTGCCTGCCGGCGCAGGTCTCGGAGGTTCGTCGGCGTTAGCGATTGCTTGTATTGGAGCGTTGAACCGATTGGTGGGGAATCGGTACGACTCGCGTAAGTTCGTAACGATTGCGGCGAATGTTGAATCGACTGTGATCAAGGTGCCGGCGGGTTTCCAGGACTACTATCCGCCGCTCTATGGGTCGGTTTCGTGCATTCATTTTCGGGCCGATGGAATGGAACGAGAGGCGTTGGACGTGAACATGGAAGAGTTGGAAAGTCGCATCGCGATCTGCTACACCGGCGAACCGAGACTTTCAGGGATCAATAATTGGGAGATTTACAAGCGACACATCGACGGCGATCCGGAGTTGTTTGAACTGTTCGACGGGATTCGTGATTCCGCTCGCAACATACGTGAAGCGCTGCTTGCTGACGACTGGGGAAGAGTTGCTTCGGTTATGAAGAACGCTTATCCGAATCGCAAACGTCTCGCGCCGACGATCACGACGCCGCAGATGGACATGCTGGTCGAGAAGGCCCTGGCGAACGGCGCAGAGGCCGCGAAAGTGTGCGGTGCAGGCGGCGGTGGATGCATCGCGTTTCTGTGTGCAGCGGGACGGCGAGGGGATGTCGAAGCCGCGTTAGCCGCGGAAGAAGGTGCGGAAGTGCTCGACTGGAAGCTTGCCCAAGACGGGCTCACCGTTACCGACCATTAGCCACAAAAAGCAGCCGCAGATTTACGCGGATGAACGCAGATCTGATCTGCGTTCATCCGCGTAAATCTGCGGCTACCCGCCTTCGGAGCGTTGCTTAGCGGCGGCGGAGAGTGCCGCGAGTCGCGCGACTTTCTGTTGGAAAGTCTCGCCAGGAACTGGACCGGTATCAACCACGCCACAGTAAGTCGAACGTTTCATCAACGTGCGATCTGCGTCGCCGGTCGGTTTGTGCGCGGGCGCTGATGCCGCCGCGGGTGGCGCGGCAGCTTCAGCGGGCGGCGGCGCCTCCTGACCGGGCTGATCGGGCGCGAGCGCTGTCAGAACCTCGGGCGCCTCACCAACAGGACTCGGCTCGCCTCCCTCTTCCGCGCGTTGCTTCGCACCCGCCGATACTGCTTTTAATCTCGCAACCTTCTGTTCGAAAGTTTCTCCAGGTACTGGCCCGGTATCTTTTACGCCGGCATAAGTCGAACGCCGAAACAGTTGTCGATTCGGCTGCGCGCCAGCCGCCGGTTTGGGCCCGCCAGCGGGTTTCGGCGCTGCTGGTGCGGCCGCTTTCGCAGGTGCTGCCGGTGCAGCAGCCTTCGCCGGCGCCGCGGCTTTCGCCGGTGCTGGTTTCGCGGCGTGACCGTGATCGCCCGCAGCGGTTTCAACCATCACATAAACGCCGCGGTCATCTTTCTTGACGACCGGCAACGTCCCACCCGCAGCCTGCAACAACGCCTGCAACTCCGCTTCGACAAATCGTCGCTGCTTATTCGGATCGCGCACATGGCCCAACGGCGGACCCATGTACAGCGTCCCGCACGTCTGGCACTTGAACAGCACGTCGTCGCCGCGCAGATGAATCTCAGCCGGCTCGCCTGCCGTTCGCAATTGCTTCAAGTGACCGTTGCAAAGTTTTCCCTTTTCATTTTTCTCGTTGCAAACAGTCTGCGCGTTTGTAATCCGCTTGGGGACCGGTGTGGATGCGACAGTAGATTCCTGATTGATGGTCGTGTCAGTGGTTGCCATTGTGTCGTCCCGAACTGGGAAGTCGCGAATGCGATGTTGGGCAATTGTACACGATACTGCCCAAAGTGAATAAATTGATGTATGCTCTGCGGCGCACGTCCAAAGCACACATTAGGAGAACCTGATGGTCGAGCTGATTCCTTCCCAAGATGCCGTGATGCAGATTCTGAAACGCACGGGTGCGTTTCGCGAGGGCCACTTCATTTATCCAAACGGAAAGCACTCGCCGCATTACTTTCAAATGCCGCTGGCTTTCCGCTACTACGATACGGCGCGTGTCCTTGCAGTGGCGCTCAGTCGCAAGTTTCGACTCGAAAAAGACATCTCGAGCCAACTGCCGAAAGTTTCCGTGATCAGTCCGAGCTCGGGAGGAATTCCGGTCGCTTTCGGTGTCCGCGATGCGCTCAATGCCGAACAGATCTACTGGGCAGAACAGGAAAAAGGCGAGCGCATGTTTCGGCAGTACGTGAATCAGGGCGAAGTCAATCCTTCGATCATCGTCGACGACATCATCCGCAGCGGCGTCGCGATCCAGGAAACGGTGGCGCTGGTGAAAACACTGGGCGCGCGCATGATCGGCTGCGGCGCCATCGTGCGCTTCGACACGGCGCCCGAGGAAATCGAAGACGTACCGATCAAGTCGCTGATCACTTTCGACGTGCAGATGTACGAGGGTGAAAAAGATTGTCGTGAGTGTAAAGAAGGAGTCCCACCCGAGACGGTCCGCTTCTAAATTTCATGTCGATTCGCGAGTGCTTTGTCCATAGTGACTTCGTCAACATATTCGAGGTCACTGCCCACCGGCATTCCCATCGCTATCCGAGTGACTCTCAATCCCAACGGTTTCAATAGGCGGCTGATGTAGTTCGCAGTCGCTTCGCCTTCAGTCGTCGGATTCGTCGCCAGGATAACTTCCCGCACTTCGACGCCATCGTTGTTTTCCGGTTTCAGCCGCGGCAGGAGATTCGCCAACTGCAACTCGCTTGGTCCAATGTGACGGATCGGTGAGAGACTCCCGTGCAGAACATGGTAGACGCCCTTGAAGCTGCGCGTCTTTTCCACGGCAACCAAACTATGCGGCTCTTCGACCACGCAGATCACCGAATGATCCCTGCTCGGCGACGCGCAGAACCGGCACGGATTGACTTCCGTGAGGTTGTTGCAAATCGAGCAGAGCACGATCCGTTGTTTCACTTCTCGCAGCGCCGTAATCAACCGCTCGAGATCGGCTTCCGGCGCGCGCATGACGTGAAACGCCAGCCGCTGCGCTGATTTGTGGCCAATGCTCGGCAAGCGCTTCAGCTCGTCGATCAATTTCGTTACCGGTTCCGCGTACTCCAACATCGTTAGCCGAACAATCCTCCGAGCCCGGGCGGCAGCATTCCACCAAGCTTCCCTTTCATCGCTTCGTCGACCTTCCGGTTCGCCTCGTTTGCAGCCGCGACGATCAAGTCCTGAAGCATCTCGACGTCGCCTTCTTTCACAGCCTCGGGATCGATCTTGAGCGCGACGAGTTCATGATTGCCTTTCATCTGCACTGACACGACGCCGCCACCCGCTGAAGCTTCGACGCGCATTTCCTCCATCTCCTTCTGCATCTTTTCCTGCATCACCTGCGCCTGCTTCATCATCTGTCGCATATCGAATCCGCCCGGGAATTTCATCATTGCCACCTCTCGAGAAAAGTTTGTGCAGCCATCGTAGCAAAATCAGTGTAATCTGCGTAATCTGTGGAACCTGAACTCGACCGCATTTTAGAGGCCCGCATAAACCTTTACTACGATGTGCGGCCAGGCACATTTTCACCAGCTCCTTTGCTGATTGCGCTTCACGGCTATGGCGCAAGCAAGCAGCAAATGATGCGTGAAGCAAAAGTATTGGCGCCCGACGCGTTTGCCATCGCCACTCTCCAGGGACCGCATCAGCACATCGTTCCTCCAAAACGAACCGGCGATCCGCTGCGGTTCGGATTTGGCTGGTTAACAAACTTCCGCAGCGAAGAGTCAGTCGCAATTCACCACCAGGCGTTGCTCGACCTCATCGGCGCCATGACTGAAGAAGGCATCGCCCATCCGGCACAGATCTTTCTTCTTGGATTCTCGCAGTCGTGCGCACTGAACTACCGTTTTGCTTTCACACACCCTGAGCGTTTACGCGGTGTGATTGGGATTTGTGGCGGCATCCCGGGCGATTGGGAAACGAGTGGGCTTTATCGTCAGGCCGATTTTGACGTGTTTCATCTCGCCGGTAACGCAGATGAATTCTATCCGCCGGAGACAGTAGAGAAGTACGAAGATCAGTTGAAAAAGCGAGCGCGCTCGGTTGTGTTTAAGAGCTATGACGCGCGACACGAAATTGTTCCCAGGATGCGCGAAGATGTGGTCCAATGGCTGACGCACGCCACAGATGAACATTGATCGCACAGAGCCCGCTGCCTCTGCCGGCGTCGCTGAAGTCGAGCGTGAAGTCGAAGCACGCAGTGCTGTCTTTAAAAAAGAGCTCGGACTCTTCGACCTGGTCCTGACGCAGGTTGTATTCGTCGTCGGAACATTCTGGGTCGGCTGGGCCGCAAGGCTCGGTCACGAGCAAAACATCTTCTGGATCCTCGCCATCGTCACGTTCTACCTTCCGCTCGCTGCTGCCGTAATCTTTCTCAATCGCCTGATGCCACTCGAGGGCGGTCTCTATCAATGGTCCAAGATCGCTTTCAACGACTTTCTCGCGTTCATGGTCGGGTGGAATCTCTTCGTCTTCGCCATAACGATTCTGGCCGGCGCCGGTTTGGTCGTGACCACTAACCTCTCTTACGCTTTTGGAGTTGCAAAGATGAGAGAGAGCCCGGCGACGATCACACTCGTCAGCTTTCTGCTTGTCACGGGAATGGTTGTGGCCGCTACACGCGGTCTTGCGTTCGGAAAGTGGGTACACAACGTCGGCGGCGTGGTCCACCTGCTGACGTTTACGACGTTGATTCTGTTGCCGTTCATTGCGTTCGCTGCTGCCACTGGCGCGGGTTACAAGCCCTTCGCACTTCAGTTCCCGACCTTTTCTGAATACAACATCAACGTCGCCAGCAAACTCGCGCTCGGCGCTCTCACCGGCTTTGAATACATTGCCATTCTCGCCGGAGAAACACGGTCACCCGCGCGCAACATCGGACGATCAGTGGTGATCGCATCGCCTATCATCGCGCTGATGTTTATCCTCGGCACGAGCACCGTGGTCGCGTTCGTGCCGCGCGATCACATCGATCTGATCGGGCCGATTCCGCAGGTGCTTTCGATCGGATTTGGAGCGATGGGTTGGGTCGGAACGATCGCTTCCGTCGCGATTCTCGGTATCGCGGTCAGGACAATCGCGTTGATGAGTATTTACTTTGCAGGCAACACGCGACTGCCGATGGTCGCGGGCTGGGATCGATTGCTGCCGGGATGGTTTAGTCGTCTGCACCCGAAATACAAGACGCCGATCAACTCGATTCTATTTGTGGGCATCGTGACGCTGGTGCTTGGTCTACTTAGTTTGACCGGAGTGCGCGCGCAGGAGGCGTTTCAACTGTTGGACAACGCCGGCGGGGTTTTCTACGCGCTGACGTACCTCGCGTTGTTTGCGATACCGCTGTTTGGGATGAAGGCTCTTGGCGTGCGCGCGCCGTGGTGGCTCCAGATCGCGTGTGCGTCAGGTTTCATTGTTACGTTGGTCTACATCCGTTTCGCTATCGTTCCGATAACGGACGTGGTGAGTCCGCTGGCGTTTGCAGTGAAGATTGTCAGCACCGTGTTGCTGGCGAATGTAGTGGGCGTCGTGATTTATGTCCTCGGAAAACGTAAGTAAGGCACTCGCGATTCTGAATTGCGCGCAAGTCGTGACGCTTGCTGGTCCGGCGCGGGCACGTGTTGGGGCGGAGTTGCGCGAGCTTGGGATCGTTTCGAATGGTGGGTTGCTCGTTCGTGATGGGTTGATCGAGCGCGTTGGCCCGAGTCCGGAAATAGAAAATTCAATCGACGCGGCCACGACGGTCGTTGATGCCGGCGGACGTGTTCTGTTACCGGGTTTTGTCGATGCACACACGCATCCCGTGTTTGCCGGGACACGCGTCGATGAGTTTGAAGAACGGAGCCAGGGCGCGACTTACGAGGAGATAGCCGCGCGTGGTGGCGGGATTCAGTCCACTGTCAATCGCACGCGTGCGGCGAGTGTCGACGATCTCGTTAAGACAGGACGGCGCTACGCAGATTGGTTTCTGCGCGGCGGCACGACGACGATCGAAGCGAAGTCGGGTTATGGACTGTCGCTGGAAGACGAAATCAAAATCCTGCGAGCGATCAAGCGGCTAAATGATGAAACAGCTTTACGCTACGTGCCGACATTTCTTGGCGCGCACAGCGTCCCGCCGGAGTATCGCGCGAGACGCGACGAATACGTTTCGCTGATCGTCGACGAGATGTTGCCGCAAATAGCCGGGCAGAAGTTGGCGGAATACTGCGACGTATTTTGCGAGGCAAAAGTGTTTACGACGGATGAGTCGTGGAAGATTCTGTCTGCTGCACGTTGCCACGGGCTGGGCTTACGCATGCACGCCGATCAACTGTCGCTTTCGGGTGGCGCGAAGCTGGCGGCGGAGTTGGGAACGAGCACGGCCGATCATCTCGAACACACAGACGCTGAAGGCATCGCGGCGTTGAAGCAAGCGGGTGTGCAGCCGGTGCTCCTGCCCGGTTCAGTTTACGCACTCGGATCAACACGTTATCCGGCGGCGCGCGAAATGATCGATCGAGGGTTAGCCGTTGTGCTCGCCACGGATTTCAATCCGGGGTCGTCGCCGACACCTTCAATGACGATGATCCTGTCGTTAGCCGCAACGCACATGAAGATGACGCCGGCGGAAGCAATCACGGCCGCGACGATCAACGCTGCGTACAGTTTGAATCGCGGCGATCAAATCGGTTCCCTCGAACCCGGTAAGATCGCGGATCTTGTGATTCACGACTGCGAGGACTATCGCGAGCTCGCATACTTCTTCGGTATCCAACACCCCTGGCAGCTTTTTATCGCGGGTAATTTGCGCCACGGATTACACGGATGAAATCCGGATTGCAATCCGTAAAATCCGTGTTATCATCGCGCCAACACTGGAAAGGAGGTGATTCTAAAATATATGAGTTCTAATCACAGTGAGGTGGCTGCGGCCTGACCTCTGAACCAGACGAATCGTTAGGATCCTGGTTCGGTAGTCTCACTGCATAGTGCTCCTCCTTTCTGGAAGGCACACAGTCAGCCTCAGGCCAATCCCAACAGTTCACCGAAGCCGTCCACGATGACGATCGTGGACGGCTTTTTATTTCCGCAAAGATCTGCAAGAAACCGCAAAATTTTAAAAAACCATCTGTCACTTTTGTGTTTCTTAGTGGTAGATGACCAAAGCCTCTCAATCCCCCGTCTTTCACGATCCACACGGCCGCCGCTGGCGACGCGTCCGCCGCACCTGGTTAGCCCTGTCGGTTATCGCCACAACCGTTGCCGCCGTCTTTATTGCCAGCGTCTTCGCGAAGCCTGCGCTGCCCGGTTTCAACTTGAAAGCGTTGAAACCAAGGCCGCCGAACTTCGCCGCCAACCCGACTGAACGCCAGGCCCGCAACGCGCAAGCCGATCTCCAGCGCGCCCTGGACAAAACCAAATACGTTGTTCCCGGCAGACGCCGTTCCCACATCGCAGTCGTTCCCGCGCCTCCTACTGTTCCCGCGCCGATCATTCCGGCGACGCGCCCTTTGTCTGTCGGCTTTTTTATCAATTGGGACGAGTCGAGTTACGAGTCATTAAAACGAAACCTCGATCATCTCGACTGGGTCGTCGCCGAATGGTCACACCTGCGCAATGTTCCTGACGGAACCAATCCGCTCGTGACCGACGTGCACGCGCCGGCGGTCAACTGGATTCGACTAACGCGCCCGGAAGTTCGCATCCTCCCGATGGTGCAGAACGTGCTCAACGAAAAATGGGAAGGCGATTTGTTGGCACACTTCGTCTCCGACGAGCCACACCGCCAAACGCTCATCAATTCGTTGACCTCGTTCGTGCAGGACAACAAGTTTGCCGGTATCTGCGTCGACTTTGAGGAACCGCCCGATACTGCGCAAGGCAATCTGCTCACGTTCATGCAGGAGCTACACACGGCGTTTGCCGCGAAGGGTTTGCTGGTGGTCCAGGCGGTGCCGTTTGACGATCCGAATTGGAATTACCGCGCCTATTCCGCCGCCAACGATTACCTGATCGTCATGGCCTACGACCAGCACTGGGCCAACAGCGATTCCGGTCCTGTCGCCGCCCAGGAGTGGTTTGAACAAAACCTCATCAAGCGGATGCGCGAACTCAATCCGGCAAAGACCATCCTCGCGCTCGGAAACTATGGCTACAACTGGAGCGACGCTGACAGCTCTGCCGACGAAGTTACGTTTCAGGAGGCGCTGATAACCTCGCGCGAGTCGGAAACAGCGCCGGCTTTCGACGCGGCATCGCGTAACCCTTACTTCGAGTACGACGAAGACGACGGATCGCATCACAAGGTTTGGTTCCTCGACGCGGTCACTGCTTACAACGAGATGCGCGCTGCGAGTGGTTACAAGCCCGCGGGTTTCGGCATCTGGCGCCTCGGTTCCGAAGACCCGTCAGTGTGGTCCATTCTGGGAACACAGCAGAATAATTCACCCGACGCGCTGCACACGATCAACTCGGCGTACGAAGTCGACTTCGAAGGCAACGGCGAGTTGTTGAAAGTGATGTCGCGTCCGCAAAAAGGCGCACGCGACCTCGAGGTCGATCCGGCAAGTGGATATATCAAGTCGGAACAATTCACCGCGATGCCATCATCGTATGTCGTAGAGCGCACCGGCGATCGGCCGGGGTTGCTTGCGCTCACTTTCGACGACGGCCCGGATCCCAGATGGACGCCGGCAATTCTGGATATTCTGAAACGCGAAAACGTTCCCGCCACATTCTTCATCATCGGGAAAAACGGGCAGGCGTATCCGAATCTAATTCAGCGCATTGCTGACGAGGGACACGAGATCGGCAACCACTCATTCACGCATCCGAACCTCGGCGAAATTCCGTTGTCGCTCACGGAGCTCGAGTTGAATGCGACGCAACGATTGATCGAATCGGAAGTCGGGCGCTCCACCGTGTTGTTTCGTCCGCCGTATTTTGGCGACGCTGAAGCCGATCGACCGCAGGACGTCGAGCCCGCGATCGTCGCGCAGAACCTCGGCTACATCATGGTCGGAGTGCGAATCGATCCGGATGACTGGCAACTTCCGGTTACGCCGGATCAGATCGTCAAACGGACCATGGATCGCGCAATGGATTCGAATCCAGAAACGCGTGGCCAGGTGATTCTGCTGCACGACTCCGGCGGAGATCGCGCGGCGACAGTCGAGGCGTTGCCGCGTCTGATTGAGGAG
>Ga0105237_10001602_pt1 | contig 29373 bp, 20 predicted proteins | sample KBSC24metaG_FD_81520 | JGI IMG/M metagenome (GOLD analysis project Ga0105237, IMG submission 81520) | Corn rhizosphere microbial communities from Kellogg Biological Station, Michigan, USA - KBS C2-4 metaG | ecosystem: Host-associated > Plants > Roots > Rhizosphere > Soil | place: Michigan, USA... | reverse complement strand
TTATCAACGATGATCTTTTTAACCCTTGTAGCGATGTCTGACATTTTTGTAAGATTTAGTTATACGGCTGCAAATGTAAGTTTTTAATAGAAAACACAATAAACCGGGCATTTTTTAATTTTGCCCCAAAAGCTTACATTTCCAGCTTATACCCCCTTTCCGCCTTTCCGTTTAATGGTATCCGGCACCCCTTTACCGTTTTGTATAAAATTTCGAAGTTTTACACCTGTTACAAGCCAAATGGACTATATTACCTAAAAGGCCATTTTTCGGACATTTTTAAATAACTTCGGCCCTCCTCTTAGTCAATTATATAATAACAAATAGCATGGCGCTTAGGATCATCGACCACGGAACGAAAGAGTACCAGCAAATGGTAAATTTACGCATGGACATCTTGCGTAAACCACTGGGCCTGTCGTTTGATCCGGCGGAACTGGAGAAGGAAAAGGAAGACGTCCTCATGGGCGCCTTCGAGGACGACAGACTCCTGGGCTGCTGCCTGCTGACAAGACAAGACCAGCATACCATGCGGCTGCGCCAGATGGCCGTCCCCAACAATATGCAGGGCAAAGGGATAGGCAGAGCCCTCATGATCTTTGCAGAAAACATCGCCCGCGACCTCGGCTATAAAAAACTGTGTATGCATGCCCGCAAGACAGCCCTCGGCTTCTATGAGAAGCTCGGCTATAGCACCAGCGGCGAAGAATTCACCGAGGTCACGATCCCACATTATATAATGGAGAAGGCGTTATAGCCGCCCGGTCGTCCGCGACAGCTCACCACTCGCAATTGTGTGATTATCAATTACATTGGCCATTAAGATGCAGCCGTTGCCTTGGCCGTCGGCCGCTCCAGCACAAAATCGCTCATCCGCTGTAAGAATCGCAGCAGGTCCGCCATGGTCCGCATATCGTCCACCACCAGCAGAAAATGCTTGCCCGCCTGTTTGAGCTTGGCCTTATTAGTATGTTTTTGAATGTATTCCAGGACCCGCTTGAAGATATCCGATTCGAAATAGGGCGAGTCCGGCCTGTTGATAAAATAGCAGCGCATCGTGTCGTCCTTCAGGATCAGCTTCTCAAACCCCAGCCCTACCGCCAGCTTGCGTATCCGCACCGTGTCGAAAAGGTCTTCCACCTGCGGCGGCACAGGACCAAACCTGTCCATCAGCTCCTTATGGAACGCCTGCAGCTCCTCTTCACCGTCACAGTTGTCCAGCCGCGTATACAACGACAACCGCTCCGTAATGCTCTCCACATAGCTGTCCGGTATCAGGATCTCCAGGTCCGTATCGATCGTACAATCCTGTACATAATCATCCGCCTTGGATATCTCCTCTTTGAACAGCTCTTTAAATTCCGTTCGCTTCAGCTCCTTGATGGCTTCTTCCAATATCTTCTGATACGTCTCGAATCCAATGTCCGCCATAAACCCGCTCTGCTCCCCGCCTAATAAATTGCCCGCCCCCCGTATATCCAGGTCACGCATGGCTATTTGAAAACCGCTGCCCAGATCGCTGTGCTGTTCCAATGTCTGCAGCCGCTTGCGCGAGTCATCGGGTAAGGTCGCCAGCGAGGGCGCCAGTAAATAACAGAATGCTTTTTTATTGCTCCGTCCCACACGCCCCCGCAGCTGATGCAGGTCGCTAAGCCCGAAATGATGCGCGTTGTTGACGATAATGGTATTTACATTGGGAATATCCACCCCGCTCTCCACGATATTCGTACACACCAGGACATCGTATTTCTTGTCGATAAAGTCCATTATCCTTTCCTCCAGCTCATGCCCCTCCATCTGTCCATGCGCATAGCCGATACTCAGGTCCGGACACAGCCCCTGGATAAGGGCCGACATCTCGGGCAGCCCCAGCACCCTGTTGTAGATAAAGAATACCTGCCCTCCCCTCTCCGTCTCGTAATAGATGGCATCCCGTATAAAATCCTCGTTAAAGGCATGCAGCTCCGTCTGTATCGGCTGCCGGTTGGGAGGAGGTGTATTGATGATGCTCAGGTCACGGGCCCCCATCAGACTGAACTGGAGGGTCCGGGGGATAGGTGTAGCCGTCAGCGTCAGACAGTCCACATGCGTCCGCAGGGTCTTGATCTTCTCCTTATGCGCCACGCCGAACTTCTGCTCCTCGTCGATCACCAGCAGACCCAGGTCCTTGAACTTCACTTCCTTGCCCAACAGCGCATGCGTACCGATGATGATGTCGATCTTGCCATCCTCCAGCTTCTTCAGTGTCTCCTTTTTCTCCTTCGTCGACTTAAATCGGTTGACATAATCCACCTGCACGGGGAAATCCTTCAGCCGCTCGCTAAAGGTCTTAAAATGCTGAAAAGCCAATATCGTCGTCGGCACCAGCACCGCCGCTTGTTTGCCGTCACAGCAGGTCTTGAAGGCTGAACGTACCGCCACCTCCGTCTTGCCAAACCCGACATCCCCGCAAACCAGCCGGTCCATGGGAGATGGGGACTCCATATCCTTTTTCACATCCGCCGTCGCCTTGCTTTGATCAGGCGTATCCTCATAGATAAAGGACGCCTCCAGCTCCGTCTGCATATAGTTGTCCGGAGTGTGGGCAAAACCCTGCTGCGCCTTGCGTTGTGCATATAATTTGATCAGGTCGAAGGCTATCTCCTTCACCTTTGTCTTCGTCTTTTCCTTCAGCTTCTGCCATACATCGCTGCCAAGCTTATTCACCTTCGGCACGGTCCCATCCTTGCCCGTGTACTTGGAGATCTTATGCAGGGAATTGATGTTCACATAAAGGATATCACTGTCCTTATAAATGATACGGACAGCCTCCTGCAGCCGGCCATTGGCCTCTATTTTTTGCAATCCGCTGTAGACCCCCACGCCATGATCGATATGCGTCACATAATCCCCCGGCTGCAGCTCCCGCAGGGTACGCAGCGTGATCGCTTTGTTCTTGTTATAGGCCTGCTTGACCTTGTACTTGTGGTATCGCTGAAAGAGCTGATGGTCGGTATAACATACTACCTTCAGGTCCTCGTCAATAAAACCCTCATGGATCGACAGCGGGATTGGCGTGAAAAGGATAGCCGCCTTCAGGTCTTCAAAGATGGTATGCAGCCGCTCCAGCTGCCGGGGATTCTCCGCGAACAGGTACAGCGTATATTGCTTGCTTTCCCAGGATTTCAGGTCCTTTATCAGCAGGTCGAACTGACGATTGAATGCCGGCTGCGGACGCGTGTGGAATTCGATAACGAAAGGGGCGGCCTTCGTCGCGGGCTCGGTTCCATCTATATCACCATTGGCCGACGGTCCGAACTCCACCACATGGTATCTTTTGATCTGTCCGCTGATCTCATCCGCCGTGACAAATTCATCCCGGCTGACATCCTTCTTCTCCAGCTTGTCGTCCTCCTCCCGGCCAATCTCACGCATAGCCATGGCCCGGCCCTTGTGCGCAGAACCAGCCGCCGCTGCCTGTGCCGCCATCCGCTCACGTTCCTCCGCCATATGCTGAAGAAAAAGATCCAGATCCTCCTCCTGGATAGCCAGCCGCTCTTGCGTAAAGGCCCAGTCCTGCATCCAGATCACCGTATTCTCCGGCAGAAAATCCAGCAGGGATATCTTTTCCCCGGTTTGTACCCGTGTGTCTACATTGGGGATGATGTTCACCTGCAGCAGCTTGCGTTCGCTCAGCTGCGTCTCGGGATCGAATATGCGTATCGAGTCTATGTCGTTACCGAAGAGCTCCACCCGGTAAGGCTTTTCATTCCCAAAGGAATAGATATCCAGTATCCCCCCTCGAAGAGCAAACTGCCCCGGCTCGTATACAAAGTCCGTCCGTTCGAACCCCTTCTCTACAAATTGCTCCATCATCCCATTCAGGTCCAGCGTATCTCCCGCCTTGATAGAGATGATATTGCCCGACAACGCATCCGGCTTCACTACCTTCTCGAACAGCGCCTCCGGATAGGAGACGATAAGCTTTTTATGACTGCCCGTAGCCGCATGGGGATTCCGCATGGCAGCCGACAGCCTTGTTAACGCCTCCGTACGCAGCATGACATGGCTGCTGTTCAGCAGACGATAGTTCTTCTTATTCTTAAAGGAGGAAGGGAAGTAAAAGAGGTCCAGGGCGCCCGTAAGGTTTTCTAATGTGTTGTGGAGATAGGCCGCCGACTCAGCATCCTCACAGACCACCAGGTGATTCAGCTGGCTGGTCATCTCATGTTGAAAAACAGCATTTAACAGGAAGGCCGGCGCGCTGCCCTGAAGATTTCGGCAATGGATCCGCTGAGGTTGGGATAAGAGGAGCCTGTCCGCCAGTTGAAAAAGGCGGGGAGAATGGAGAAAAGCCCCTGTTAAAACCTCACTGTTCATTCCGGCGCAAAGATACGTCTTTCCCACCGAAAGCAACCGCTTCACCAGTCGGGTCGTATCTATCTTGGCGGACCACGGGTCCGTCGGCCAAAGACCGGTCAACGAAAGAAAAATCATCTCTATAGCCCAAGTCCAGAACATGAAAATCAGCAACAGACCTTTACTAATCTGTCTTTTACTGTCCCTATTAGCCTACCGCCATGCCAGCGCACAAGTCAAGACCAATACCGACGTCCTGGAAAAGGCCAGCCAGACCACTGCACAAAAAGAAACAGCCCGGTACAACCAGTTGCAGACCCTTGCCCGTCAAAAAGGATGGCCTACTTCCCTGAAAGGCAAAAAAGGCCGCATCGCCATCCTGAGAGATGTTAATGCCCAGGGAATTCCCATCTATATCACCACATTGGATAATATCATTTCCGCCGCCACCATCCGGACCAACCTGCTTTGGCCGGGAGGCAGCACGGGACTCAGCCTCAATGGCTCCTCCACTTCGGTCAAAGGGAAAATAGCCATCTGGGATGAAGCCAAACCCCTTCCAACCCACGTCGAGCTCACAGGCCGCGTCACCCAAAAGGACAATGCCTCCAGCGTGAGCGACCACTCCACCCACGTAGCCGGCACCATGATCGCCTCCGGAGTAAACCCTCTGGCCAAAGGCATGTCTTTCGGTCAGCAGCAGCTGCTCGCCTATGACTGGAATAATGACAATTCGGAAATGCTCGCCGCCGCCTCGCAATTGCTCGTTTCCAACCACTCCTATGGCGTGGTCGCCGGCTGGAGTTATAACAGCGACAACGGGCACTGGGAGTTCTATGGCGATCCCGGCGATACCGCCGACTATAAGTTCGGCTATTATGATCCTGACTCCCAAATGTGGGATTCCATCGCCTACAACGCCCCCAATTATCTCATCATGAAGGCCGCCGGGAACAACAGGGGTGAAACAGGACCCGCCGTCGGACAGGCCTATTACAGATACAACAGCAGCGGAATAATGGCATACGCAGGCCTCCGGCCCTCCGGCATCAGCAGCAATGACGCTTATGACTGTATCGCCACCAGCGCCGGCGCCAAGAATATCCTCACCGTCGGAGCCGTCAACCCTATTCCCGGGGGATATTCCAGCACATCCGATGTCGTCATGTCCGACTTCAGCAGCTGGGGTCCCACCGATGACGGACGTATAAAGCCCGATGTGGTCGCCAACGGCGTCAATGTCCTCTCCTGCATCGGAACCTCCAATACTGCTTACGACACCTACAGCGGCACCTCCATGGCCACGCCCTCCGTCACCGGCTCGCTGCTGCTGCTCCAGGAATATTACGCCAAACTGCACAGCGGCAGCTTTATGCGCTCCGCTACGCTTAAAGGTCTTGCCATCCACACCGCCGACGAAGCAGGGATCGCCGATGGACCCGATTATACCTTTGGATGGGGTCTCGTCGATATGCAAAAAGCCGCCAGCGTCATCACCTCCGATACATCGAAAAAAAGAGATCAGGCCATTTATGAAAATACCCTGACCAACTCCACCGCAGACACGTATACCCTCCATGTCGTCGCTTCAGGAAATGGCTCTCTTACAGCTACTATCTGCTGGACGGACCCCCCCGGCTCCGTCAGCACCACTAACCTGCTGAATAACACTTCCAAAAAGCTGATCAATGACCTGGACATCCGTATCACCGATGGTTCCTCTACCTGGTACCCCTATGTGCTGGACCCCACCCATCCCTGGAATGCCGCCACCACAGGTGATGACGCCATCAACAACGTCGAAAAAATAGTTATAAAGAATGTGACCCCCGGCAAGACCTATACCATTACGGTCTCCCATAAAGGGACCCTCGCCCGCGGTTCCCAGGCCTATTCACTACTCGTCAGCGGCATCGGCGGATCATCCTATTGTACTTCCGCCCCTACCAGCTCCACCGGCACACGCATCGACAAGGTCAGCTTCGGAGACATCCAAAATACCACCGCCTCCGGATGTACGACATACAGGGACTACACCAGTCTCAGCACAGGCATCCAGCCCGGCCGGCAAATACCCATCAGCGTTACACTCAGCAGCTGTGACGCGAGCGCCAATGCCCGCGTGATAAAAGTATTCATCGATTACAACCACGATGGAACCTTCGGCACCGACGAGCTGGCAGCTGTCAGCGACGTGCTCAGCGGCGGCTCCACAACCTGGTCCGGCGCTATCACTGCCTCCTCTTCCCTGACACCCGGGACATATGGGATCATGCGCATCATAGCCCAGGAGACAACCGACACCGCTGCCGTAAAAGCCTGCGGCTCCTACACCGCTGGCGAAACAGAGGACTATACAGTGAAGTTCACCGCACCCACCGACAACACCGGTGTCACCGCCATCGTCGCCCCGATTGGGGATGTCTGTTCAGCCGACTCCCAGCTCGTCACTGTATCGATCAAGAACTATGGATCGGCAGACCAAAGCCAGGTAGGCATTACCACCGTCATCAGCGCGGATGGCAGCACCGTCGCTACCCTGAATGCCGTCTACCCCGAAACCATTCCCGCGGGCAGCAGCGTCACCTATACCTATCAGTCAGGTTTTAATATGGTCGCCGGCAAGACCTATACCATCACCAGCTATACCACGCTGGCCACCGATCAGCTCCACAGCGATGACACCGCTACCGCTGCCGTCAGCGTCAATGCCGCCGCCGCAACCACCGGCCAGGCAGAGATCTGCGGCACCGATAAAGCCTACCTCAAAGCCACCAGCGCCGGCTCCAGCGACATAGCGTTCTGGTACGACAACGCCGGCGCAACCACCCCTATCGCCACCGGCGCAGATACCTCCACCACCGTTATCCCTTCCGATAAGACCTATTATCTGCAGCTCAATGGCTCCGGCAAGGTGGGACCATCGACCAAATTGGCATATGCCAGCGGCGGCTATAATGTCTTTTCCGGGAATTTTGTGAATTTCACCAACAACGTACCCGTTACCATCGAAAATGCCCGTCTTTACATCGGCTACCCCGGCAAGCTCACGTTCATCGTGGCCGATATCACCAACCTCGATACCGCATCCGGCAGCTACTCCTACACCGCCATTTCATCCACTACCATCGACGCCTATGCGACGAACCCTAATCCACAGGCCGGCAGCGTCACCGGCAACCCTTCGTCCGACACAGGCGCCATTTTCCACCTCGGCCTCTCCGTCCCCACAGCAGGCAGCCACAGCATTATCATCGTCAGCGATGGCAACGCCTCTATCTTCAGGAACAACGGTATTACTTCTCAACCTTATCCTTTCACGATACCCGGCATTTTCTCCATCACAGGCAACAGCGCCCTCTCAACCACCAATTCCAGCCTGTACCAGCAGTATTATTACTTCTTCTATGACATGCTTATCAGGACCGCGGGCTGCCCCACCGCCCGGACAGCCGTCGTGGCATCCACAAGCACAGCGCCCATCATTTCGTTAAATGGAAATGTACTGACGAGCACATCCGCCGCAAAATATCAATGGTACATCAACGACTCCCTGCTGAGTGGCCATACTTCACAGACTGACACCGCCAACGTTACAGGGATCTATACCGTCGTCGCCACGGATGCCTTCGGATGCTCGCAGACCTCCAATGCCGTCAGCTACAATCAAGGCAAAGGCGCTATTTACCTGTCGACCCACCCCAATCCCAGTAACGGAGTATTTTTGGTCAATTTCATCACCGGCAAGGCCGCCAATATCGACCTCTCCCTTTACAATGTGCTGGGCCAGCAGGTATATCACCGGTACGTGGGCAATACGGCGGGCGTATACAGCTACCTGGTCAACGCGCCATACCTGGCGGCAGGCATCTATATGTTGAAAGTACAGGTGGGCAAAGATTCGTACACAGACAAAGTACTTATTGCGAGATGATCATGATCATACCCCCCTGGAATGGATCGTTTCCGGGGGCTTTTAATAGGTGGGGGGGCGGCTGCCTTCAATGTGGCATTCAACTTGCGTCATTTTTCCTTTGCTTACCTCCACTGGCGCAAGATTGTTATCGACATCCCGCCGCGAGGCAAAATACGACTCACCTGACCTGGTAAAAAGGGAGTAACGGCCTTCCGGCAGACATACGCAGAAATGTCCTGTGCTGTCCGTATCTGCTACCGCGACCAGCCGGGTGTGCACGGATGAATAATAGGGCGAAGAGCCCTTCCGTACCACCTGTGATATATTCGTCAGTTCGAAGACATAGACCTGCGTCTTGACGGACGGCAGCGGCCCTCTTTTAACCCCTGGCGCAGGCATCCGGTTACCCGACACCATCCGTACCACCCCCGCTATACCCTGATCCCCCGGGCAGGTCGTATCGGCTTTGCAGCTGCCGTGAAGGACCAGGCCCCCCGGTGAAAGGCCTGCCTCCCCCTCATAAGGGGCCGTACCCGCAAAACTTCGGCTGCAAAAAGAGCCTGCGAACAGACACATGATTCCTACAGGAGCCGCAGACAGCGGCTCGTCCAGGACCAGGGGTCCCGACCGAGGTATCCGGGGAAGGATCCAACAGTGTTGGCACCGACGAAGGATACGAGCGCAGCTCTCGTGTCGAAGCAGGTCTGACGTAGGCCCGCTTTGCGGCAATTGGGCTATTTTGGGCTGCAGACCAATTGCCGCACATATTAACATGAATTTCAACACCTCAGATACTAAAAATGGTTCTGGGTAAGTTAGGATATTAACTCCTTAAAAGCCAAGAAAAACACTAATTTTAACGACGATTTTAAACAATCCTTATGACACAAAGCAGGGCCGCCTCCCTAATCCTGGTATCCATACTCCTTCTTTCCGCCCATTTTACAAACGCCCAGGTTATTACCGACAAGGCCGTCCTGCAACGAGCCAGCCAGCTAAAAGCAGCCCAGGAGGCAGACATGCGCCGCATCGTCCTTTCTCTAGCCGCTAAAAAGGGATGGCCCCTGACCATAAAAAATAAAAAAGGACGCCTTGCCTATCTCCGCGGCGTCAATATAACAGGGCAGCCTATCTATATCACCACCACCGACAATATTATTTCCGCAGCTACCATCCAGACCAATACCTTATGGGCCGGCGGCAGCACCGGGCTCAACCTCAGCGGCTCCAGCAGCAATATGGCCGGCAGGCTGGCCATCTGGGATGAGGGTAGAGTACGGACCACACACGTAGAGCTCGCCGGCAGGGTCACTGAAGTCGATGGCTCTGCCACACTCAGCGACCACTCTACCCACGTGGCTGGCACCATGGTCGCAGCAGGCGTCAACCCCGTTGCCAAAGGCATGTCCTATGGCGCCCAGCTGAAAGCATATGATTTTGACAACGACCAGTCCGAGATGTACAGCGCCGCTCAAAATGGTCTGCTCGTCTCCAACCATTCCTATGCCGTCATCGCCGGCTGGTACTACAACAGCATCCAGAGCCGCTGGGAATTCTGGGGCAGGACCAACGACACATCCGACTATAAGTTCGGGTATTATGACGACGACACCCGCGTATGGGACTCCATTGCCTACTATGCCCCCAACTATCTCATAGCCAAGGCTGCCGGTAACAACAGATCCGAGAATGGCCCCCCTGTCGGTCAGACCTACTGGCGGTACAACTCCAACAACGTGATGTCCAATGCCGGCAACAGACCCGCCAACCTCAGCAGCAACAATGGCTATGGCATCATCGCCACCTATGGCTGCGCAAAGAATATTCTTACCGTCGGCGCCATCGGCCCTATACCCGCCGGCTATTCGCAACCCTCCGATGCTGTGATGACCGACTTCAGCAGCTGGGGGCCTACCGGCGATGGACGTATCAAACCCGACCTCGTCGCGGATGGCTTGAACGTGCTGTCCACCATCAGCACCGCCGACAATGCCTATGACGTTTTCAGCGGCACATCCATGTCCACCCCCGCAACAGCCGGCTCTTCCTTTTTGCTGCAGGAATATTATTCCAGGCTGCATGCGGGCGCCTTTATGCGTTCCGCCACCTTAAAAGGGCTGCTTATCCACACCGCCGATGAGGCAGGGTCTAATCCCGGTCCTGATTACCAGTTTGGCTGGGGTGTGATAAATATGCAAAGAGCCGCTTCCGTGATCACCTCCGACACCTCCGCCAAAAGGGATCAGCAGATATGGGAGAACCAGCTTGTCAACACCACCCATAACGCCGACAGCGTCGTCATCGTCGCCTCCGGCACGACACCCGTCACCGCCACCATTTGTTGGACAGATGTCCCCGCCGTCCCCGTATCCGAGGCCGTCATCAGTAGCACTACCAACTTCCACGACACAGGCATAAAGCTCGTCAATGACCTCGATCTTCGCATCACGGATGTGAACACCGGCGTCACTTATCAGCCCTGGATCTTGAATCCGTCCAGCCCTTCCGCCGCCGCCGCCAGGGGCGACAATATCCGGGACAACGTCGAGAAAGTACAGATCGACAGCCTCATCCCCGGCAGGAGCTACAAGATCAGGGTCTCTCATAAAGGGAGCCTCGTACAGGGTACCCCCTCCGGCTCGCAGGCCTATACCCTGCTGATCAGCGGCGCCGGGGGCACCAGCTATTGCACTTCCATGGGTTCCGGCCTCGGCACCTCTATCAGCAATGTGACCCTTACCAATCTGAATAATTCCAGCGCCGGCTGTAATACATATATCGACAACACCGACAAGGCCGCCGCAAGACTGCCCATCGGACAGAGCTCTACCATCAACGTGAGCTATCTGACATGCAGCGGCGCATCTACCGCCAACATCGCCGTATACATCGACTTCAACAATGACGGTACCTTTAGCGGAAGCGAACTGGTGGCGCAAAATGCATCTCTGCTCAACAGCAGCACCTCCGCCGCCGTCTTTACAGGCTCCATCGCCGTACCCGCCACCGTCAAGGCAGGCACCTATACCCGTATGCGTATCGTAGTCCAGGATGCCGCTGCCGTAGCCATCCCCGCAGGCTGCGGCACCTATACCAGCGGCGAGACCCAGGACTATCGGGTGCTGTTCACCACACCCTCCACCGACGTAGGCGTCACCGCACTCGTAGCGCCTGTACCCTCCAGCTGTGCCAGCGATTCACAGATAGTCAGCATCCGCATCCGTAACTACGGGACCACCAACCTGAGCAGCATACCCGTAACCACCGTTGTAAAGGATGCCAGCAATAACACCGTAGCAACCCTCACCGCTACCTGCACCGATACGCTGCCCGCGAAAAGTGACGTTGTCTTTACCTACAACACCACCTTCCCCACCATAGCCGGGGCTACTTATACATTTATCAGCCAGACATCGCTCGGCAGCGACCCGAATACAGGCAATAACCAAAATACCACCACCATTACCATCAGCAGCGCCGCCGCCGCCACCAACGGCACCGCCACCATCTGCGGTGCTAACAGTGGTACCGTACAGCTCCGGAGCAACGCCAGCGGCATCGACCAGGCTTTGTGGTATACCAGCCCCACCGCCACCACCCCCGTTGCGGCAGGCAACAGCACCAGCACCACCGTCATTCCATCCAACAATACCTATTATGTGGGACTCAATGATCTCAAGGCAAAGCTGGGCCCGCCCAATAAGATTGCCGCTTACTCCGGCGGAGCAGGTTCTTATTTCAGGCTGGGAGGTAATTATATCAATATCACCACCGGAGTTCCGCTGACCATCAGCAGCGCCAGGATGTATATCGCCCACAATGGACAGATCAAGCTGACCCTGGCCACTCTCGGCTCCGTCTCCGGCTCAGGCTTCACCTATACTCCCCTGTACAATACGTCCATCGATGTATATGCGACAAAGCCCGTGCCCGACACCAGCCATCAGATCAATGTTCCGGCAGGCGATAACACCGACGCAGGCGGTCTCTTCAATCTGAATATACCCATACCCACCCCCGGCGACTATATCATCATCGTGGACTGCTCCGACAGTACCAGCGCCTTTGTCAATGTCGGCAGCGCAGGTTCCGTACCTTATCCCATTAGTATACCCGGCGTGATGTCCGTCAACAGCAACAACCTCAGCGATGGCACATCCGATACCGCCACGTACAGACGATTCTGGTTCCCCTTCTATGACATCAATGTCCAGCTGACAGGCTGTCCCGGGACCAGTCGTACAGCCGTGGTGGCCAGTACCGAACCCGCGCCCGTGATCACGCTCAACGGCAATGTGTTCACCAGCAGCTTTGACGACGGCAATCAATGGTATCGCGGGGACACTGTAATAACTGGCGCCACCAACAAGACAGATACCGCCATTTATTCCGGGAATTACAAGACCATCGTCAATGATGCCGTCACCGGATGCGCATTGCCATCCAACTCCATCCTCTTCCTGTCCACCGGGACCAACGATGTCAATGGATCGCCCATTGGATTAAAAGTTTCTCCCAATCCGAACAACGGCGTCTTCCAACTGCAGTTCAATATGACGACACAGGACAATACCAGCATTATTTTGTTGAATACCCTGGGACAGAAGGTATACGAGCAGGATTATCCCAATTTTATAGGGACCTTCAACAATACCGTCGAAGCCGGCAACCTGTCATCCGGGATGTACGTGCTTAAGATCATACATGGCAATACTACCTACGTACATAAGATCCTCGTGAAAAAATAAATGGAGCTGACAAAAAAAATTATATATTAGTAGTAACGATTGCCTGCTGAACAAAGACAAGAGCGGATCTTCGGGTCCGTTCTTTGTTTTGCGCCCTACCTTAGCGCCGTTGCAGACCTCAGGCCCGCCCGTCCCCAGAACCGCCAAAGGCGGTTCGTCGGAAGGACAAACTTTATTACACGATAAAAATTTCCATCAGCATGCCTCAACCTTGGCAGACAGGTATTGTTACCCGCATCGAGAATGAAACAGCGCAGACCAGACGTTTCTGGATACAGATCCCATCCATGACATCTTTTGATTTCAAGCCCGGGCAGTTCGTTACCCTTGACCTGCCTATACACGAAAAGATCAATAAACGCATACGCAGCTATTCCATCGCATCCTGGCCCGATGGTACTAACACCATTGAGCTCGTGATCGTCCTGCTCGAAGATGGGGCCGGAACAAACTATTTATTCAAGGAGATAAAAGTGGGCAGCGAGCTGATACTCCGCGGTCCTCAGGGGATCTTTACCCTGCCCGAGCCCATTGAAAAAGACCTGTACTTTATTTGTACCGGTACGGGGATAGCCCCCTTCCGCAGCATGGCGCATCATATCCTTAACAATAATATACCCCATAAGAACATCTATCTCATATTTGGATGCCGTCATTTCAGCGATTGCCTTTATGGTCCCGAATTAAAGGCTCTTGCCGGGCAGATACCCAGCTTTCATTATATTCCTACTTATTCAAGGGAAGTGTCGAATGATCACCTGATCCGCACCGGGTATGTCCATGCCGTGTACGAAGACCTATGCCGGCAAAGCCAGGAAAGGACCGGCCAGTTGCAGGAAGCATCATTCTTTTTATGTGGATGGAAGAATATGATCGACGAGGCCAAACAACGTATCCAGGCTTTGGGATATGACCGGAAATCCATTCACCAGGAGCTGTACGGTTAATTCTCTCCGTTGTGTGGATCTTACGCCATCCAGGCAATGGGCCATCCAGGGGATGGCAGGCCGTCTGTTGAGTTATTTTTCCGGAGTGCCCGCCTTGCGGACATTCTCCTTGGAGCTGTTGTCCTTACCGCCGAGTTTCATGGAGATAACAGGAATAGACTGATCTTGCTGCAGCTTACTCTCCATCTGGACATATGACTTTTGCAGTTCGAGGATCTCAGCATGGCTGTCCATCATCTCTCTTTCCAGCTCTTCTACCTTGGCACGGCTATTAGCCAGCTTTATTTTGCCGATAACAAAACCTATTAGCCCCCCACTTATCACTGCTATAAATAGGATCACCGGATTAACGACAAGCTCAAGTGTAAACGCCATCTTAAAATTATTTAAGGTTCAAAACAACGGGGATAGGCTATTCAAGGGGGATTCTGCGAAGGATTTTCAGGGGATAGGATATGCACACTTCACGTGCCACCCGCGTCAAATATAGTGATAAAATAACACAAACGCAATAAATCCATAAACATGGGATAACTACTAGTTATCCTCTATTTATCCACCTATCAGCCTGTTAACAATGGTCGGTATCTCTGCTATGGACACCCGCTCCTGTTGCATGCTATCCCGATGGCGTAGGGTCACCGTCCTGTCTTCCTTGGTCTGGTGGTCGACGGTGACGCAGAAGGGTGTTCCGATGGCGTCCATACGGCGATAACGTTTGCCAATAGTGTCTTTTTCCTCATAAAAACACCGAAATTGGGACTTACAGGTATCCATGATCTCCCGGGCTATTTCCGGCAGTCCGTCTTTTTTGGTCAGCGGCAGTACCGCCAGCTTGATAGGGGCCAGTTTGGGGGGGAATTTCAATACCACCCGGCTATCCTGTTTTTCGGGGGTGCTGAGGTCTTCTTCCACATAGGCCTCGCTGAGCACCATCAGACAGGTACGGTCCAGCCCGATGGAGGTCTCGATCACATAGGGGATATAGTTCTGGTTGATCTCCGGGTCGAAATACTGCATTTTTTTCTTGCTGTATTCCTGGTGATTTTTCAGGTCGAAGTCCGTCCGGGAGTGGATACCCTCCACTTCTTTAAAGCCGATGGGGAAGTCGTATTCGATGTCACAGGCCGCATCCGCATAGTGTGCCAGCTTAACGTGGTCATGGAATCTGTATCTTTCCTTGGGGATACCCAGGCTAAGATGCCATTTCATGCGCTCCTCCTTCCAGAATTCATACCACTCCTTCTGTGTGCCAGGGCGGATAAAGAACTGCATTTCCATCTGCTCGAACTCCCGCATCCGGAAGATGAACTGACGGGCCACGATCTCATTCCGGAAGGCCTTCCCTATCTGGGCGATGCCAAAGGGTATCTTCATCCGGCCTGTTTTCTGTACGTTGAGGAAGTTGACAAAAATGCCCTGGGCCGTCTCCGGGCGAAGGTAGATCTCGCTGGCTTCTTCCGACACGCTGCCCAATTGGGTGGAGAACATGAGGTTGAACTCACGGACATCCGTCCAGTTGGAGGTGCCGCTAACGCCGCATTTTATCTTCTGATCCTCAATGAGTTTTTTCAAGCCTGCCAGGTCATTGGCCGCAATCAGACGGTCCATTTCGCTCTGCAGGGCCTCCGCCGCAGCTTTGTCGCCCTTCTTTTCAAGTTCATCGATATGCCCTTCGATGAGGTGGTCGACCCGGTAACGTTTTTTGCTGTCCTTATTATCGATCATCGGGTCGCTGAAACTATCTACGTGACCGCTGGCTTTCCAGGTGGTGGGGTGCATGAAGATGGCGGCGTCGATGCCTACGATGTTCTCGTGCAGCTGGGTCATGCTCTTCCACCAAAGGTCTTTGATGTTCTTTTTCAGCTCACTGCCATATTGGCCGTAGTCATACACTGCACTAAGCCCGTCATAGATCTCGCTGCTTTGGAAGATAAAGCCATATTCCTTGCAGTGCGAGATGATAGCCTGGAATTTGTTCGAGTCGTTTGCCATAAGCGGCAAATATACAACTTACCCCCCTTCCTACCTCAGGTACTTCACCAACACCGCCCCCAGTTTATCATACCCTTCCTCATTGGGATGCAGCCCATCCGAGAACAGTCGCTCTTCGATCTTCTTATCCGGATTCAACAGCACCACACCCGGATCTATAAATTGTACGCCGATGGCTCTCCCCATAGCAGCCAGTCTCGCATTCAATCCCGCCACCCGCTGTTCCATATTTCTCCGTGGATATATCCCCGATAACAATATCGCCGCCGAAGGTTGATGTTGCCGTATTGCGCCTATCAGGTATCTTATTCCTTCAATGATCTCTTCATCCGTATTGAGCCCGATATTATTGGTCCCGATGGTGATCAGTATCTTCTTCGCCTTGTATCCGTCGAACTCCCCATGATACACCCGCCACAGAACATTCTCCACCCTGTCCCATCCAAATCCGAGATTCACTATATTCAAGGACTTAAAATATTTATTCCACGCATTGATCCCTCTGTTGATACCCGCTTCCGGCAGTCCGCCCCAGAAATGTGTGATGGAATTACCCACCACCACAACGTCCGGCTGTTTTTCCTGTACTGTCTTTAGAGCAGCTTCATGTCTTGTCATAAAGTCATAGGTTCGCCAGTCCCTTCGCTGTCGTATGGGCATGGTGGTAACGATCGGTCCTTTTTCTTCATGAATGATCTTGCGGATGATAGCCTCGTAAGCATCCGCATATTTCATCATCCCAATATCATTGGGATGTGTGCCGTCAACCGTGCTCTCGTTGTCGAAGTCGATGGCTTTATCCGTCAGCAGGTAAATATTGGCAACACCCGCCTTCTTCATCTCATCATAGGTCGCGGAAAGCACGTCGCTGGCAGTCTTGTATCTGTTCACCAATGCCGTATCCATCGTCGCCCCCGCCAGGCCGCAGCAATGCTCGACAAGAAGTATGGGCGTCGCTGAATGTTTGGATTGGAGCGTCTTCACAGCTGTCATAATACGCTTACGGACCTCTTCGCGGGGAAATTTATCCTGGTCCACCAGATTGGGCATACAGTCAAGCACAAAGAGTTTCGCATCCTGTTCATTCATCAGGTCGATGATGGGTTGCTCCAATTGCCCGTTACCGGAAAAACCAAGATTGACGACAGGCCGGTCCAGCTTTCTGCCCAGTATATTTGTCCATGCCAGACCCGGACGCGTAGCACAGGCTCCCTGCATGATAGACGTGCCGTATAGGACCAACGGCTGCTCCCTGCTCACCGGGAATACAGTAAAAGTGGCGCCCGCAGGAACCCCAATATTCATCCAGCTGACAGTATTGTACAACGGTAAGTACAGCCTGAATTCCTCTTCTTTGGCCGACAGCGCTATATTGTCAAACCTGTATTCGATAGTATCTCCAAAATGAAACGCCCCTCTTGCCCATTGCCATACACCATTCACGTCTCTCCCATAAAGATCCACCCCGCTGACCCCCGTAGCCGGCATATGTGACATGGCCATACTGCCTTCGACTTTGTAACGCACCACCACTGTAGTAGCGCTCGTCTTAAAGTTGATGTATTCACCCGCACTATTTCTGGCCAGCCCCCATATAGCAGGCCTTACTATTGTTTCCGCCCGTGGAGGCAGGCGGCCATACACATTGGTCGTATCGTTCACGCGGGTACTATCCCAGCCGCGGCCTTCAATGACAGCAAAAGAGGAGGTTGCAGGATCATACCATTGTAGAGAAGGTGTTTGTGCAGACAGGCAAGGGCCGAGAACAAGAAAGACGAGCAGGTAAAGGACAGTTTTTTTCATGCTGAAAGATACATGGGAAAAAGCTAATACCATCGTCTATCTCAATTTCTCATTCCCCTTATGCCGCTCCGCATCCCGGATATTCTTCTTCTCAAAATTCTTTTCCAGCGCCGCCGTCAGATCCACTCCCGTCTGGTTGGCAATACAGATCAGCACCCACAATACATCCGCCAGTTCGTCCGCCAGTTCCTTCCCTTTATCCGACTCTTTAAAAGACTGGTCTCCGTACAGCCGGCTCATCAACCGCGCAACCTCTCCCACCTCCTCCGTCAGGATCGCCATATTCGTCAGCTCGCTAAAATAGCGCACACCCGTGGTAGTGATCCACTTGTCCACCAGCTCCTGTGCATCCCGGATAGTTATTGATTGTTCTGCCATAGACTCCTGTTGAATTTCCGTCGGAAGGTACCTTATTTCACGAAGATATCCCCCACCAGGTAGGTATGCGCCTGCCCTCCAATAAATACCCTGTCCCCCGCCAGCGTACAGTCCAGGTAACCCCGGCGCCGTGACAGCTGAATAGCGGAGAGCTTATTTCTCCCAAGCCGGCCCGCCCAGAAAGGTATCATCATTGTATGCGCCGACCCGGTGACGGGATCCTCATCGATGCCCGATTGCGGATAAAAACACCGGGAGACAAAATCCACATCCCTGCCCGGCGCCGTTACCACTACCCCCCTCGCCTGTCCTGCCGCCAGTATGGAAAAGTCCGGGCTCAACGCCTCCACTTGCTCCTGGCTGTCCAGTACAACCATATAATCATGACGTCCTCTGTATAATTCCCTCGGCGCGATCCGCAGCCCTTCAAATATCGTCGTATGGTCCTCCGCACGCACACCCGCCGCCACGCCCGTCCCTGTCCCCGCCAGCTCAGGCATATTCGCGGGGAAGTCCAGCTCCAGGGCTCCTCCTCCATCGGAAGGGCCCCCCACCTCGCCAGCAGTATCCTTCGTCCCGTCCGTCACTTTCGATACTTTCAGGTCACCGCTATACAGACTCCGGAACACCACCACATCCCCTTTGAAGCCGAGGTGCTGGAACACCACCTGCCCCGACGCCAGGGTCGCATGCCCGCAAAGCTCCACCTCCACCGTAGGAGTGAACCACCGGATCATATAGTCGTACCCACCATCGGAAGGGCTCGCCCCGGCCAAAGCCGCCCGAGGCACAATAAATGCCGTCTCCGCCAGGTTATTCTCCATGGCAATATTCTGCATCACCCCATCCGGCAACCATTCCGTCAATGGGACAACAGCCGCGGGATTACCCTGGAAAAGGGCCGCGGCAAAAGCGTCTACCTGATAGATTTTCATGCCGCCAAGGTAGGAAATCCCATCACACAGATCATATATCAGTTTGTACTGAAGGAACAGTATCAGATGGCATGTACCAGGTAGTCACCGTCACTCCACATGTTCAAACCCCTCAATAGCCGTGGCCTGGCCCCGACACCTCACAGTTGTAGCTAATGGTAATGGGGTCGGTCAATTGCAGAAAGGCAAATTCTCCATATTTTGGCAGGTGTCCCAGGTAAGGTTGTCCCTGTTGCGGGATCATCGTTGGCAGACCTTCCGCATTGTAGGCAGCGGCCCAAAACTGGTTGTGCACGCTATAATTCCTGTTAAGAAATTGAAATATAGGAATGGTCCGGTTGACATTGACCATGCTGTCACCGATCGCATATATACCAACAACGGTGTCGGAAGTGGGGGTAGTGATATAGCCACTGACTTGCGTAACCCAGGCCAGTTGGAAATTACTGCCATACGTAAAATATTGCGTTTGTGTATATGTGCGCGGTGTTAGATCAGTAGACTGTTTGATCCTGCCGGAGTCATCATATTGAAAAGTTGAAACGTATTGAAGTTGAGGTACTCCCCCGTAGCCAGTGGGTCTGTGCCCGTCAATGCTGCCGTTTATGAACAATGAATCCAGCGTGATCTTGCCGTTGGTATAGTAAAGCTTGTGCCAGGTTTGGAATGAATTACCTGAGGCCGCGGGCAGGGTGCCGGTTCCGATGACGTCGGTGACGCGATGTTGATTATCATACCAGAATGTATAATTGGGATATCTCAGCTCGGTGCTTCTCACCCGGCTGATAGTCGTCGGATTACCATGACTGTCATACGAGAAACGAAGGGTATCCGGATAGTAACCCGGATCGTTTGCTCCCTGTGAGGTAGTTGCTATCCATTGGATTTTGCAAGGAGGGGATTGATCAGGTGGAAGATCGATCTTTTTTTTACAGCCGGCTGATAATACAAGCAGAAGCAGGCACGCAAGGCATGCAGGCATGATCTTTTTCATACGAAAGGGGTTAAGTGTTTATAAAATTGAGAACCCCAAGCTAGGAAAATAAATAACATAACCAACTGCGAAAATAGCTGAATTCCGCCCCCACAGCGCATTTGAGATCTTCCAATTGCAGCTATCGGCCTCCAGCCGGCAGCTATTGGTAAAAAGCTGCAATTAATAAACAGGCCATCAAAAGATATTTTTTAGTCGTAGTTTCTTCGCACCCTAACCACCTTCCTGACCGCCCCTCACTCCCTCGCCTTCGTATCCACCCATATCGTCACCGGCCCATCATTCAACAATTCCACCTTCATATCAGCCCCAAACTCACCCGTACCAATACTCCGTCCCAGATCAGCCTCCAGCCGCGCGATCATTTGCTCATACAGCGGAATCGCTACCTCCGGCTTGCTCGCCCGTATATACGAAGGCCGGTTGCCTTTCTTCGTAGCCGCATGCAGCGTGAACTGACTCACCAGCAGTATCTCACCCCCCGTATCCTTCACCGACATATTCATAACCCCTGCCTCGTCATTAAAAATGCGCAGGTTGACGATCTTACTGCTCAGCCACGAGATATCCTCCGCCCCATCCGCATCCTCGATACCCACCAACACCAACAGGCCGCCCTGGATGGCAGCCCTACATTTTCCGTCGATAGTGACAGAAGCCCGGCTTACTCTTTGGATTACAGCTCGCATTTTAAGATGAAGGTACACTCTCCACGTGGAAGTTCAGCATCGGCCTGCCGGCTATCCGTACACGCAATCCCTTTTCATACAAGATAACCAGCACCGCGCCCATCGATATCAGCAGCATCAGGATGGTAGCCATCCATTGCACCTGCCTGCCGATGTAATAAGACAAAGGATGAAAGACCATCCGGACAATATGCCGCCCCGGAGGAATGGAAAGTCCCCGCAACGCATAGTTCGTACGGATAATGGGCGTCTCGCGATCGTCCACCCACGCCTTCCAGCCCCGCTGATAGAACACCTCGCTAAAGACCGCAAATCGCCGCTTTTTAGACTCCGACAGATAATTGATCACGTCATTGTCGTTGTTCAGCAATTCAATATGCGCCGATGTGTCCGGACCCGGATCAAAAGCCACCTTCTCCCTGTCCGCACTGAAAAGAATAGCCTCCCCGCCCGGCTGAAAATGAGTCAGGCTGTCCATCACCATCTTCGGCGTTGGAAGGAATCGCAAACTATCCACAAACCAGACGGGTCCCAGACAGTTGGCATTCTGATATACAAAATCCTCCCCCGCTACATTACGCCGGAGGATATACTTTGTATTCAGCATATTGATCACCGGCTGACAGATAGGATAGTTCGCCAGTTGATAATTGATCAGGTCCTCATATACCCGCAGCTTGGCCGCATGGTATCCGCCGATGGAATTATGATAATAGGCCGTCATCGCCCCATAGCTCAGCGTATTATTGGCCGTATCCCGCAGATCGAACACCCGGTAATAGCTGCTGTCCCGCGACACCTCCTTATCCGCCGCCGTGGCCGCAAAATTCCCCTGGTATTCCTCCTTCTCCTGGTAATTATTGTAGTTGAGATATTTCAGATCAATCCCCATCAGGTCCACAAAGCAGAGCGTCCCCACCAATCCCAGCAGCAGGGCCGGACGGATCTTTCGTTTAATATACAGCCCCAGTATCAGCGCAGCCCCCGCGATAAAGAGCAGGCTCCGCAGCATACTGCCCAGGAACAGCTCCCGCCTGTCCTGCCGCAACCCTTCCAGGAAAGCCTGCACATAGCCCACCGCCTGCTGCCCCTTGACCGCAGCTTTTCCCAGCAGATGGCCATCCCATGTGCTCACATAATCCGAACCCGCATACATGCCAAAGAGGGCGATAAAGATCCCCAGCATCAACAGCAGTCCCCACCGGTACTTCCGCCAGGTGGCCGTGTCAACCACCCCGGGCTCATCCGCAGCCGAAGTCTCTCCAGCCCCATCATTTGCCGGGCCCCCATGTTCTCCATCAACCCCAACGCGCCCTCCACTCACCAGAGTCTTTTGAAGCGTCAGCGTCGCCAGTATGCAAAGCAGCAGATTGGGGATGACGATGATCATGCTCGGCGCCCTGAACTTGTTGTACATGGGAAGATATTTCAACAACAGGCTGTTGAAAGACTGGAAATAACTTCCCCAGCTCATCACGATCGTGAGCGCTATGGCCGACAGTATCCACCATTTATGTTTCCCGTCCAGCAGGAACAGCCCCGCCAGCGCGAGGAAGCAGATGATCGCCCCCGCATAAGGCGGCCCCGCAAAGAGCTCGCCAACGCCCCCCCAATAGTATTTAGGTCCTTCCTCCCCCACCAGCTGCCCCAGCTCCGCAGGCATCTTCTGCAGCACCCGCACCGCATGGCTCCGCTCGGCAGGCAATTCCAGGTCCGTGCTGCCTCCATAGATATCCGGCACCAGCATCACCAACGGCTCCGTCTTGTACATGCTGAAGTCAAAGGCCGCCGTTTCGCTCAGTCCGTCGCTGGTATAATTGCTTTTTTTGTCCGCCAGCTCGCTGCCCCCCCGAACCGTCTCGTGGGAGGAGTCGGAGGTGGTAAAAAGGACCACCGCATTGGACAGTATGCCTATCAGGATGGCCCCCGCAATCACAAGGGCTGAATGACGCAGCCGACGGAATTCCCGCTGACGGAGCCAGGGTATCGCATAGCCTCCAAAAAGGAAGGCCGCTGCCAGCCACCCGTAATAGACTATCTGCATATGGCCCGTAGCGATCATCAGACAAGTGAAAAGAGCCATCAATGCCATACCCTGCCAATATTTTTTCTCCAGGACCAGGAGCATCGACCCTACCCAGCCGGGTAAAAGGGCAATACATTGCATTTTTGTCTCATGTCCCACCGAGACAATGACGGGATTATAGGTGGCGTATGCATAGGCCAGGGCCCCGATGATGCCGACATAGGGGTTGACCCGCAGCACCAGGGACAAAAAATAAAAGCAGATACAGGCCGTGAAAAAAAAGCTCGCCGGCTTTTCCAGGTGCAGCGTAAGCAAAAAATTGAAAAAGGAAGGAAGACCCGTCGACGGACTGTCGATCGCTATCTGGTAGGCCGGCATGCCGCCGAACATGCTATTGCTCCACAAGGGGAAATGACCATGCGTCTGCTTATAGGCGAAGGAGTTCTGGGCCATCGCCTTCCATTGCAGCAGATCTTCCTGGTAAAGTACCTTGCCCTGAAACACCGGTTTGCAATAGATCACAGCCGCCAGCAGAAATATCACTACTGCTATTGCATGAGGGAAGAGTCGGACCAACCACCTTTTACTGGAAAAACGCATGCCAGACACCTGGATAAATCGGTCTTTGGACATATTAGGGGTGTTTTGCAATTGTCGGACCATATTAACATTTAACTTCGGGTACTAAGTTAAAATCAGCTTAATATGTGTCAAAGATGCGCTCTAAAAAATTTAGCGCATCTTTGACAAAGGTTTAATGTCTGTCCTCGCGGACAAGTCTCCTCCGTCGACTTCGGGACCCCCCGTTCGACTGGACGGTTCCATCAAAGCTTCAAAATAGCATGAAAATCGATATTACTAAGGAATTAATTTTCCAAACAGCCCGCAGTGGGGGTAAAGGGGGCCAGAATGTGAATAAGGTCGAGACCATGGTAGAAGGATATTTCTCCATCCGCAATTCTGCACTCCTGGACGATCAGCAAAAGGCTATATTGGAAAAGAAATTGGCTGGTAAGATCAATGCTGACGGCTTTTTGCAGGTACGATCACAGGTCCATCGGAGCCAGCTCGCCAATAAGGAAGAGGTCATCCGTAAAATGCATCAGCTGATCGGGCAAGGATTGAAAAAGGAGAAGAAGCGGGTCGCCACAAGGCCCACCAAAGCATCAAAGGAGAAGAGGATGGAGACCAAGAAAAGACAGGGTCAGATCAAGGAAGGACGAAAAAAGTTCCGGCAGGGGGAGTGACAGGCCCTGAGCAGGTCGGCCCAAGGGTCCAAAAAACAAATCGGGCCACAGGCCCGATGCCCGAAGGCCATCATAAGCCATTTTTCGTCGGAGGGGTACTTTTAACGATACCCCGGAGACAAAAAATCCCCCACCCCTTGGGAGGATGGAGGAATGACCCGTTTTGTGTTTAATGGTAAATGGTATTTGTCTCTACGAGAAAGGCTTAGGGGTTGGCAAATTATCTCTCCAAAACCCCGGGTCCGCCGGGGAAATTCAACCTTAAAGTTCCTTTTTCCAGAGATTTGTACAAAGCGTACAACTGCGCAAAAAGCATAGGTATTTATACGTATTTTATTCAGGCATTAATACCTACCCACACTGCTGAAGGGAAATAGTATTATTGCCGGACATTCCAGAACGGATCGGAGGTTCGTTATCCGAAAGTTTCTTTTCCGGGTGACGGACTAAATTCTCCAAAAGGCCGTTTTCCGGAACATTACATCACCACTAAAATTGGACATCTTATGAACAAATGCACGAGGCCTGGTACACTGACCCTGCCGGCCTTTCTGTTGATCGCCTCCTTTACTTTTACCCTTTTCAGCTGCGGCGGCGACCATGATCACGGACGCCCCCCCTACAACGAAGACAGCGTTAAGCCCCACGTCATTCCCTTGGGTCTGGCTATCCAGTTCACAAAGGACTTTCGCAATTCCATCGACTCCTTCAACAAAAAATGCCCCGGATTCAAGGACTCGATGCAGTTTGGCCACTCTGAAGCTTTCAACGCCGACTCCTATGCCCTCCTCCTCGCACAAAAAGATTCTGCCGGCCGTCCCGCAGCAGGGATCCGCATCTATTACGGCCTGGGCAAGGATGGACAGATCAAGCTTGTCCTCGTGCCCTACGACGTCAACGGCAACGACATCCTTCATCACCTTATTTCTACTACAGACACCACAAAAGCACCTGGTGGCGCTGCAAAGACCGAATCGCTGACAGTAGACGGACCACAGGCAGTGGAGACGGGACAGCATTGTCCTCCTACCTGCCCGCCGTCAAGCCCACTCGATCCGCAATAAAACCATGAAATACTTTTTTCTTTTCCTGCTAAGTCAATCTGTTCTACTACCCATTATTGCTGGGCTGGTAAGCTGGCGTCGTATGGACAAAAGCTACCGGCCCTTTTTTTGGCTCCTGGTCATCGGCTTCCTCGTCGAGATCATCAGCTTTATATCCATACGCCTGGCAAAAGACAATACTGTCATCGTCAACATCTATGGCTTGTTGGAATGGACCATTCTGGCCTGGCAGTTCCATGCATGGGGCTTCCTGCGTCAAAGGAAGACGCTTTTTTACGCCCTGCTGGGTTTCGCCGCCCTCGTATGGTTCACCGTGAACATCGTATTTGGACATATCCATGATTTCAGCCCCTATTTCGTATTCTTTTATGCATTTCTCGTCGTGCTCCTTTGTGTCAACGAGATCAATTTCATGATCACACACTACAACAGAAATCTTTTTCGCAACCCGCGGTTCGTTATTTGCGTCGGACTGATCATCTATTTTGTCTATATGATCGTGTATTACTGGGCCCTCGAGATCAGCAGGCTGGGACGGTCGGAGGTATCTATCTCGATCTCTATCACCTTCCTGCTGGGCTATGTAAATATTTTGACCAATATCATCTATGCGATTGCATTCCTCTTATTCCCAAAACCACAGAAATTCACATTGCAATAACCCACCCCCGCCCCACCGCAGAACGTGCGGAAATCAAATTACTGATCTGATCGCCTTCGGGGACCCGCAGAAGGCGGCCCGACAGGTTGGCAATCACAGCAAATGCATGTATTTTTACTCAGAAGATGGAAAATAAGATCCTGGATATTACACTGCTTTTCACTCTGATCATAGCAATTATTATTGTCTATTTCTTCATTTCCATCATCCGGTACCACCGCCGCTATATGCGTCTTCAAAGAGAAAAGATCTTCGCCGAGATCACCATCCGGGAGAATGAGCGCAAACGCATCGCAGGCGATCTGCATGATAGCCTCGGCCCCCTTCTTTCCGCCGTCAAGCTCAACATCAGCAACGTCGATATCGAAGACCCGCAGGACAAGATCATCCTCGACAAGACGGCCGGCTACCTCGACGAGATCATTGGCAGCATGCGCAGGATCTCCCATGACCTCCTCCCCAATACCCTCGAGCGAAGGGGATTACTCGAAGCCATCCGGGAATTTATCAACCAGGTGAATGTCAAACAGTCCCTGAATATTCAGTTATACGTAGTCAAAGAGATACAGGTCCCCAAAGAAAAAGAGATACACATCTTCCGGATGATACAGGAGATAGTTCACAATACTCTCAAGCATGCACATGCGGGCAATCTGCAGATAGGCCTCAGCGAAGAAGGAGGCCATCTCCTGTTCCTGGCCAAGGACGATGGACGCGGCTTTGACAAGGAAAAAGCTCTCGCCGGATCGCAGGGCCTCGGGCTCCGCAGCCTGGAAAGCCGCTGTGAGATCCTCAACGGGGTCCTGTCGCTGGAATCCAAGCCCGGCTCGGGAACCAATTATTTTATCAAGATCCCTGTCAGTTGACGGATCATTGACCCGCATTGTTTAATTTTACCAGCATCCTCTTTTCCTATATGAAGAAGAATATCTGTTTAGTAATAGCAGACGATCATGAGATTTTCCTGGATGGTCTTGCGCTCATGCTCAACAAGCAGGAGAACATGACAGTCCTGGGAATGGCTGGCAACGGCCGCGAGCTCGTCCAGCTTGTGGCCGAGAAGAAGCCCGATATGGTCCTCACTGATATTAAAATGCCCTATCTCGATGGTATTGGCGCCTGCCGGCTGATGCTGCAGCAGGACCCGCAGCTAAAGATCATCGCTCTCTCCATGTACGAAGAAGAGGACCTCATCGTGGAAATGCTCGAAGCAGGCGCTAAAGGATATTTGCTAAAAAATGCGGACAAGCGGGAGATACTCGACGCCATCCTCACCGTCAGCGAAGGCAATATATTCTATTGCAAACATACTACCGCCCGTCTGGCCTCCCTCATCGTCAAGAGTAAATTCGACCCTCAAAAAAAGAAGTCCGCGGACCTTTTTACGGAACGGGAAAGACAGATCATACGCCTGATCTGCCAGCAGCACACCGCCCAGGAGATAGGCGAACAGCTTTTCCTTAGCAAGCGCACCGTCGAAGGCTACCGGACCCGTATACTGGAAAAGATGGATGTGAAGAATACCGCCGGCGTCGTCGTGTTTGCCCTGAAGCATAATCTCATCGCGGAAGAGGATATCCTGTAGTCGACAAGCCGACCTCCAAAGGTCTCCGGCATGCCTGGTCAGGCGCAAGTCTCCCCCTTCATCCCCCAGGCCCCCTAATGCTTCCTCAACGTCCGCAGCGAATCCAACGACTGTTGCTCCCGCTCCGCCACTACCCGCTGTACCTCCTGGTCCTTTTTATTCTGCTCCAATGACGCCTGGTATTTGACCAGCTTCTTTTGCAGGCTTGTCTGCTCATCCAACAGCTTGGACATACGCTTATGGGATTTTTGCACCGCTTTGTCGTCGCTGCCTACGCTCGTCTGCATGTTCTGTGTCTCCTTGAGCTGGTCTTCCTTGTTCTTTGCCAGATCGTCCTGCGCATTGCGGATCTTCTTTTCCAGGTCCCCCTGATCATCATGCATGTTCCCCAGCTTATTCTGCGCTTTTTTGGTTACCCCCTCCTGCGTTTTGATCCTGTCCTCCAGGTTCCCCGCTTCGATAGCCGGTAACATTTTTTCGACAAATGCGGCCGTACGACTCATCATCAGTGGATCACGCCCCACCCTCGTACCCGGATCCTCTCCCGGCCCCGCAGGCAAAAAGGTCACCACCGAATTCATCTTGTCCCGTCCGCTCCTGCGCTCCACTTTTATATGCAGGTCGTTCAGCGATGAGGACGTATCCTCCAGCCGCACGTTGTGATACATCTTGTACCCCCGGGTGCTCGAACCCTTCCAGCCCCGCTGGGCCATATAATCCTTAATGACATCTTCCACCACGTCCGGAGGATAGGGCAGGTCGGCAAAAATGGCGGGCTGCTGGCTTTTTTGATAGTTGATCTGGCTCTCGTAGGTCTTTGGCGGCACCGGAGACTGCGCATCCGACTGCGCATACAGCCGCACACCACTGGTACAACAGGCGATCCACAAGGTTATACACAGCATGTTTTGGTAGAAATATCGTTTCATAGTATAAAATTTTGTAATAAAGTTACTACAAAAGAGTACGCCTTTTTTAATAAAGACGAATTTCTGTACGTTAATATCGCGGCAAGCAAAGTATTTTTGGCCATCAGAACAAACACCCCCGTATTTGAGCAGCATTAAAAAATTAGCCGGGCAGACAATGTGGTATGGAGTAAGCTCCATTTTTGCGAGATTCCTCAACTATCTGTTGACCCCCTATCTCACCCTGATATTTACTGGCACCACCGAATACGGAAAGATGAGCCTCGTCTATTCCCTCATCCCCTTCCTCAACGTCGTCGTCGTATTCGCGCTCGACACCGCCTATTTCCGGTATATTCAAAAGCCCGAGGCCGAAGCCCATCTCTATGACACCCTTATATACAGCCTTTTCCTCAATACCCTGCTTTTCACCGGGCTCATCATCCTCTTCCGTCATCCCATCGCCGACTTTATACACCTCGAGAATCACGCCGAATACATCACCTTCACCGCTTTTATCATCGGCCTCGAAGCCCTCGCCGCCCTCCCCTTCGCCCGGCTGCGGCATGAAGGCAGACCCCGGCAGTTCGCCTTTATCCGCGTGACCGCCATCCTGCTGAATATCTTTTTTACTTTCTTTTTCCTGTCCATCTGCCCCAGGATGGCAAAAGCCCATCCCAACAGCACTATCTGGCATTTCTTATATAGCCCCAGCTTTGGCGTGGGATATGTCCTTTTGGCCAATCTTATTTCTTCCGCCTTCCAGTTCCTCGCCCTTAGCGGTCAGTTCAGAAAGTTCAAATGGACCTTTGACAAGGCGGTCTGGACAGAGGTCATGATCTACGCCCTCCCCCTCACCATCGCCGGGTTTGGAGGAATGATCAACGAGACCTTCGACCGGATCATGCTCGCCCAGCGCCTGCCCCGCCTCCGGGCCGACGCCGAAGTAGGCGTCTATTCCGCCTGTTATAAGCTCTCGCTTCTCATTACCCTTTTCGTACAGGCATTCAGGATGGGCGCCGAACCCTTTTTCTTCAGGCAGGCCGCCGAAGGCGACGCCCCCCGCACCTATGCCCGCGTGATGAAGTTCTTTGTGATCACCATCTGTGTCATGTTCCTCGTCGTGGCCCTCTATCTCG
>Ga0105237_10001600_pt1 | contig 29433 bp, 29 predicted proteins | sample KBSC24metaG_FD_81520 | JGI IMG/M metagenome (GOLD analysis project Ga0105237, IMG submission 81520) | Corn rhizosphere microbial communities from Kellogg Biological Station, Michigan, USA - KBS C2-4 metaG | ecosystem: Host-associated > Plants > Roots > Rhizosphere > Soil | place: Michigan, USA... | reverse complement strand
CGCGGGTACACGTGCACAAACCGCAATTACGGGGTGAAGTCGGCGGGCAGTTCGATGTCGGCGACGGCCAGGTTCTCCTCGAGGTGCTGCAACGACGACGTGCCGGGGATCAGCAGCACGTTGGGCGCGACCGACAGCGTCCACGCGAGCGCGATCTGCGCCGGGGTGCGACCGAGATCGGCGGCGGCCTGCTTGACGGCAGGATTGCCAAGCACGGGGTTGTCGGCGGTGAAGGCGGAGCCCAGCGGGAAGAACGGCACGAACGAAATACCGTGTTCGGTGCAGAAGTCGAGCACCGGTTGCGAGGTGCGGTCGACGAGGTTGTAGGCGTTCTGCACGGTGACGATCTCGGTGCGGTGCAACGCATGTCGAAGGGTGTCGAGGTTGACGCCACTGAGCCCGATTCCTGCGATCAGCCCTTCGTCGCGGGCCGCGATCATGGCCGTCAGCTGGCGGTCGAACAACTCGCGGTCCACGTCGCCGGGGGCGCTGGGGTCGTTGGAGTGAATGCGCAGGTTGACTGCGGCCAGCTGGTCGACTCCGAGTTCGCCGAGGTTCTGCTCGATGTCGGCCCGCAATTCGTCGGGGTGTCCGGCATCGATCCATGCACCCGCGTCGTCGCGCCGTGCGCCGACCTTGGAGACCAGCGCCAGGTTCTCTGGATAGGGATGCAATGCCTCGCGGATGAGTTGGTTGGCGACGTCGGGGCCGTAGAACTGCGCGGTGTCGATGTGGTCGACGCCCAACTCGACTGCCCGCTTGAGCACCGCGATCGCCTGATCGTGGTCGCGGGGTGGCCCGAAGACTCCGGGTCCGGGGAGCTGCATGGCGCCGAACCCGACGCGGTTGACCGTGTACTGGCCGATCTGAAAGGTCGTCATTGGCTCAGGCTAACCACGACGCGAGTTCGGCGTGATCAGTCGCGCTGAGCGCAACCGATCACGCCGAAATCGCTGGGGCGTGGATCAGTAGGTGGGGTTGAAGTAGTCGACGCCACCGACTGGGCACTCGACCTTCGCCTTCCATGTGGTGCCGGTCTGGATGCCGGGAAACCACAGCTTGTTGGTCTGGTTGGCCTGAAGGTAGAACGGAACCTTGTACACCGGAAGAGGTTTCACGGCCGCCCAGCCGAACCACGGCTCGGCGCTGTAGAAGCACAGGCCTTCGCTGCCGGTCGAGTGGATCTCGACGGTGACGCCCATGGCGTCGCTGGCCGTGTCGAGCGTGGAGGCCGCATGCGCGGTGCCCGCGCCCGCGAACAAAATCGCGGGCGCGGCCGCGGCTGCGATCGTCGTGCCGATGATCGTGCGAATGTGCTTCGTGAACATGTCGTGCTCCTATGTGTGGTCGCCGCCCCGGTTGGGCCGCTTGCACACGTAAGAGCCACGCGCTCGCGTTCTCTTACACTTTTTTCGGATCAGTCCTCGCTGAGGATCTGGTAGATCTCCCGACGCGCATTGTTGACGATGTCGACGATGCGCTGCTGCTGCTCGGTGTTCGCGGCGTGTGCCGACTGGGCGACAGCGCCCATCAGCTGGCCGACGGCCGCGCGCAGGCTCACCGCGCCGGGGTCGGCGCCTTCGGTGATCTCGTCCCACGGTGCGGTTTCGATCTTCTCGACGGCCGCGCGGCCGTCGTCGGTGAGCTCGAAGAGCTTCTTGCTGCCGTCGGACTCGGTCGCGACGATCAGGCCTTCGTCGACGAGCAGCTGCAGCGTCGGGTAGACCGAGCCGGGGCTCGGCCGCCAAAGCTGCTGGCTGCGCTCGCCGATCTCCTGGATCATCTCGTAGCCGTGCATCGGGCGGTCGGTGAGCAGCTTGAGGATCGCGGCACGCACGTCGCCGCGCCTGCTGCGTCCGCCGCCGCGGGGTCCGCCACGGCGACCTCCGCGAGGTCCACCGGGTCCGCCGGGACCGAAGCCTCCGGGGCCGAAGCCGAAGCCGCGACCTGGGCCGAAGCCGCCGGGACCGAAGACGGGTCCGAAACCGAAGCCGGGGTCGCCGCCTGCGCGGTGTTCACGGACGTGGTCGCGGAAGTCGCGACGGGCTTGTCTGCGCTGCTCGTGCAGGGCGCGGCGGTCGCCAGGACCGAATCCGAAACCTGGACGGCCTACGTAGGGGCTCTCGAAATGCCCCTCCTGGGGTCCTTCATTGAATGGGGTGTTCATGTCTGTGTCCTTGCTTTCGACGGGAAACGCCGAAATGCGCTTCCGATGTGTTAACGATATATCGGAAGCTATCGCGATGCAACTACTAATCCGGACTCAGTCGTCGGTACGCTCGTCGATCGCCCCGAGCAGCCAGCGCGCCCACTGCGCCTCCATGGTGGCGTTGCGCAGGCCGAACTCCAGCGCTGCGCGACCGTAGAAGTCGCCAGTCTCATCCCAATCGATCGAATCGCGCAGGTGCTCATAGCGTTTCAAGTCGGAGTCGGCGTGTTCGGCGAAGGCCGTGACGTACGCGCGGGCGGCGTCGACCGGGACCTCGTCGAGCAGGAAGACCCGCAACACGTCGGGTCGGCGCCACGCCGGGTCGTCCTGAGGGTTGGTGATCCAGCGCACCAACTCGGCCCGGCCGGCGTCGGTGACGCGGTACTCCTTGCGGCCGCGCGGGCCGACGTCGGTGACCTCGATCAGGCCGCTGGCGGCAAGCTTGTTGAGCTCCCCGTAGAGCTGGCTCTGGGTGGCAGGCCACACGTTCGCCATCGACTTCTCGAAGCGTTTGAGCAGGTCGTAGCCACTGCCGGGATGCTGCGCCAGCATGCCTAGTGCCGCGATGCGAAGGCTCACCGGACAAGCGTACGGCCCGACATTCCAATTGTGGAAGGTCGGGCCGTAGCGCGTGTCGGATCAGACGGTCGCGGCAACTTCGCGCTCGGTCAGCGGCGACATCTTCCACGGGCCGCGCGTCGCGAACAGGTAGTACAACCCGAAGGCCACGCCGCAGCCGATGAACCAGCTGTACTGCGATGCGCCCGCCATTCCGAAGACGATGCCTCCGAGCAGCACGGGAGCCATGGCCAGGACCGCACCTACCGTCGTCGCCGCCACGGCGGCCGGGTTGTAGCCGTTCTTGTACCAGTAGTTCGAGCTCTTGGACATGGTGAACAGGTCGTCGACGACGATCTTCTGCTTGCGGACGAGGTAGAAGTCCGCGAGGAGCACGCCGAACAGCGGGCCGATGAACGCGCCGAGGGTCTCCAAGGTGTAGTGGATGACCTCCGGGTTGCTGTACAGGTTCCACGGCGTGAGCAGTACGGAGCCGACGGCGGCGATCATGCCGCCCATCCGCCAGCTGATCCTCTGCGGGCTGACGTTGGAGAAGTCGAATGCGGGCGAGATGAAGTTGGCCACGATGTTGATGCCGATGGTGGCGATGGAGAATGTCAAGGCGCCCAACACGATTGCGGTCACGCTGTCGATTCTGGCGACGGTGGCGACCGGATCCGTTAGCAACTCTCCGAACACCGGGACCGTCGCGGCCGCGGTGACGACGACCAGCAGCGAGAACACCAGGAAGTTGACCGGCAGGCCCAGGAAGTTGCCCTTCTTGACGGCCTTGAAGCTCTTGCCGTAACGCGCGAAGTCACCGAAGTTCAGCATCGGGCCGGAGAAGTACGACACCACCAGCGCGATCGCGCCGAGCATGATGACGAGCGTGTTGCCCTTCTTCTCGCCACCGAGGTTCAGGCTGACGTGCCAGCCGGACTTCCATAGCAGGTAACCGCACAGGATGAACATTACGACGTAAACCGCGGGCCCACAGAAGTCGATGAACTTGCGAATCGATTCCATGCCGCGCCAGAACACGGCGGCCTGAAGGATCCACAACAGCGTGAAGCTGCCCCAACCAAGCAGGGACAGGCCGGTGAAGCCGTACTCATCGGCATCGGCGTAGGGCGCAAGGCCGGGGAACAGCTTGAGCAGCACGACGTCCAGTGCCGCCGACGCCAGGTAGGTCTGGATGCCGTACCACGCGACCGCGATCAGACCGCGGATGATCGCGGGGATGTTGGCCCCGAGCACGCCAAATGGGCTGCGGCACACCACCGGATAGGGCACACCCGCCTGCTGGCTGGGCTTGGCGACGAGATTGCACAAGTAGTAGACGATGACGATGCCCACCAGCAGGGCGATGAGTACCTGCCAGCTGGCAAGGCCGAGTGCGAACAGGCTGCCTGCGGTGACGTAGCCACCGACGCTGTGTACGTCCGACATCCAGAACGCGAAGATGTTGTAGGACGACCAGGTCTGCTTGCCAAGCGGCGCAAGGTCTTCGTTGGTCAGCCGAGGGTCGTAGTCCGGCTTGATGACGCCGGCGCCAATGGGATGTCCTGCGGCTTCGACGATGTCGCCCGCGCCGATCTTGGCGCCCGGCGGCTGTTCCTTGAGTTCGGTCATGTCGACGGCTTCCTGTCATCACAGTGCAGTGGATGCAGGAAACCTAGCCACGGCATATTTCGTAGCCGTTGCCTCAAGAATATATTTTCGTCAGCTATCCATGGGGTTCGATGAGGCCGCTACCTGGGGGAAGGGTGGCAACGACTCGGTTGAGGTGGTGATGGTGCGCGGTTGCTGCGGCCAGCAGTCGGTCGACGTCGCGGCCAGTGAACGCGTCGAGCATGACTTGGTGATCCTGGTGCAGTCGCGCCCGGTCGGCGGTCTCGACGTGCACCATGGCTTGGACGGGTTCGGTTATGTTCCAAGCAGATTCGAGCATGTGCATGAGGCGCAGCATGCGCGACGGCCGGGTAAGGCCGATGTGGAATTCACGGCTCAGCCGGTGGTAGGTCTGCGGGTCGTCTTGGCGCACTGCGACTTCCAGGAGCCGATTGATCTCGGCGACGTGCGCGCGGTCGGCGTCGGTGGCGAGGTTCACCGCCGCTGCCAGTGCCGCGGATTCGAGCGTCTCGCGGACGATGTACATCTCGGCCAGCTCGCCTGCGGTCAATTGCGCGACGGTGTAACCCACGTTGGGCTGATGCTGCACCAGCCCCTCTGCGCTGAGGGTCTTGAGGCTCTCGCGCACGGGGATGGCGCTGACCCCGAACAGTTCGGCGACGTCGCCGACGGGGATCGGCGTGCCCGGCGGTACGCCGCCGTCGAGGATCACCCGGCGCAGCTCGTCGACGATGGTCTGCTGCGAGGTGCCTTCGCTGTTCACCGCCAGCTTGAACAGCAGCGCTGAGTGGCGACGGGCAGGCATCCAGCGATCTTCCTACGTTTTCCCTCTGCCCGACGGATGAGCGGACCGCCCGATAGTTCACTATTGACATGTCACTGATGGAATGTCAGTCTGGAATCACTACTTCCTCAGCCCAGGAGCCTCCCGTGACCGACACCAAGGATTTCCCGACCGCCGACCCGGCCGGACTGCCCGGCGAGGGCCAGTTCTTCCAGGTGGGCAACTACGCGCCCGTCACCGACGAGCTCACCGAGTACGCCCTGCCCGTCGACGGCGCCATTCCGCCCGAACTCGACGGTTGGTACCTGCGCAACGGACCCAACCCGCGACAGGCCACCGCCCACTGGTTCACCGGTGACGGCATGATCCACGGCGTCCGCGTCGAGGACGGCCAGGCCAAGTGGTACCGCAACCGGTGGGTGCGCACCGACAGCTTCATCGAGGACTTCCCGCTCTACGGCCCCGACGGGTCGCGCAACCTGCGGGCCGCCAAGGCCAACACCCACGTGGTCAACCACGCTGGCAAGACCCTTGCGCTGGTGGAATCGTCACTGCCCTACGAGATCTCCAACGATCTGGAGACCATCGGCGCCTACGACTTCGGCGGCAAGCTGGTCGACTCCATGACCGCCCACCCGAAGATCTGCCCGACGACGGGCGAGCTGCACTTCTTCGGCTACGGCAACATCTTCGAGCCGCACGTCACCTACCACCGCGCCGACGCCAACGGCGAGCTGGTCATCAACCGTCCATTGGACGTCAAGGCGCTGACGATGATGCACGACTTCGCCCTCACCGCGCAGCACGTGATCTTCATGGACCTGCCGATCGTGTTCAACCTCGACGTCGCGATGAAGGGCGAGGGCGACATGCCCTACCGCTGGGACGACGCCTACGGCGCCCGCCTCGGCGTGATGCGCCGCGACGATCCGTTCGGCGAGGTGCGGTGGTTCGAGATCGACCCGTGCTACGTCTTCCACGTGGCGAACGCCCACGACTCCGTCGACGGGAAGTCCATTGTGCTGCAAGCGGTTCGCTATCCCGAGCTGTGGCGCAACGACGGTGGCTTCGACGCCGACGGCGTGCTGTGGAGCTGGACGATCGACCTGGCCGCCGGCACGGTGAGCGAGCGTCAGCTCGACGACCGCAACATCGAGTTCCCCCGCATCGACGACCGGCTCGCCAGCCTGCCCGCGCGGTACTCCGTCTCGGTCGGCGACCACGACTGGGTGCGCCACGACCTGACGACCGGCGAGGCCGTCGAACACGACCTCGGCCCCGGCGGCCCCGGCGAGGCGGTGTTCGTGCCATCCGGGTCGGGGACCGCCGACGAGAGCAACGGCTTCTACCTCGGGTACGTCTACGATCCCACCCGCGATGGCAGCGATCTGGTGATCCTCGACGCGTCCGACTTCGCGGGCAAGCCGGTGGCCACCATCCACTTGCCGCAGCGCGTGCCCTACGGCTTCCACGGAAACTGGATCAGCGCGTAGCTCGCATCAGGCCGGAGCCAGTGGCTTGGCTCATCGGTGACTTCGGAACCACCCGACTGCCTTCTCGACAATGAGGCACAAGACCAACAGTGCGACGAGAACCGTCGCGCCCGTCAAGAGCGCCGTCGGCGAAACGTCGAGGTACCGGTCGTCTGCCGCAAGATAGATTCCCAACATACGCAACTCCCTGACCTGCTGATTCCGACGTTACGCCGGTCCAGGCCGCGGAATCAATGACAAGCCCGAGGAGTCCTACTTCGGCGCGTAGTCCACGGGAATCGCCAGCCTCGACGGTTATCGTGTCCCGATGACTGTCAAGTGGCTCGACGATCCCGAGGCGCACGACTACGACGCGGCGACCGACTACCTCACGATGGTGGCGGAACCCGACATCGTCGCGCGCACGGTCGACGCGCTCAAGGGTGAGAGCACGATCTTCCGCAAGGCCAAGGACATCCTGCGTGCGGGCGAGTTGGCCTTGTTGACGGAATCCAACGTGCGCGTCAAGAGTGACCTCGCCAAGATCGACGCAGGCAAGAGATTGTCGCCGATCCTCTTGGTACGCGGTGACTTCCAGACGGCGACACCGTTGCAGATCGCCGACGGCTACCACCGGGTCTGCGCCAGTTATCTGACCGACGAGAACACACCCATCCCATGCCGGCTGGTGTCCTGGCAGCGATGACCCGCTGACATGTCGGGGTTCGGGTTCGACACGCTGGCGCTGTTGGCCGTCATCGGCATGGCCGGGCCACTGCTGGCCGCGGTGCCCCGGCTTGGCATTCCGCTCGTGGTGGGCGAGCTGATCGCCGGGATCGTGGTCGGTAGAACCGGATTCGGAATCGTCGACGCCGCCAACCCCACCTTCACCCTGCTCGCCAACATCGGCTTCGCGCTGGTGATGTTCGTCGTCGGGACGCACGTTCCCGTGCGCGACACCACGTTGCGCGCAGCCTTGCCGAAGGCGCTGTTGAGGGCCGTGCTCGTCGGCGCCGTCGCAGCCGTCCTCGGCGTCGTGCTTGCCACCGTGTTCCACACCGGTCACGCGGCGCTCTACGCCGTGTTGATGGCGTCGTCGTCGGCCGCGCTGGCGCTCCCGGTGATCGACTCGCTGGGGCTCGCAGGCCCACAGGTCCTGTCGGTCACCGCGCAGATCGCGATCGCCGACGCCGCGTCGATCGTGTTGCTGCCGTTGGTGATCGACCCAAGCCGCGCACCTCGCGCGGCGCTGGGCGCGTTGGCCATCGTCGCAGGCGCCGCGGTGTTGTACACGGTGCTTCGGTACTTCGACCGCAGCGGCCACCGCAAGCGTCTGCATCACTACTCCGAGGACCACAGGGAGGCGCTCGAGCTGCGGATCAGCCTGATCAGCCTGTTCTCGCTCGCGGCGCTCGCCGTCGCCACGCACGTGTCGATCATGCTCGCGGGTTTCGCTCTCGGCCTGGTGATCTCGGCGATCGGCGAACCCCGCAGGCTCGCCCGCCAGTTGTTCGGCATCACCGAGGGCTTCTTCGGGCCGCTCTTCTTCGTGTGGCTCGGCGCGTCCCTCCAGGTACGCGAGCTCGTCGAGCATCCCGACTTCATCGCGCTCGGAGTCGGTCTCGGTGTCGGAGCCGTGCTCGCCCACTGCGCGGCAAGGGTGCTCGGCCAACCGCTGGCCCTCGGCGTGCTGGCGGCAGCCCAACTCGGCGTTCCCGTCGCAGCGGCCACCCTCGGCATCGAGCGGAACCTGCTGGCGCCAGGGGAGCCGTCGGCACTGATCCTCGGCGCACTGATCGCCATCACGGGCACGTCGATCGCAGGCACCGTCGCCAAACGCCGCCAGAACGCTTGACCTACTGCAGATCCCGAACCGGCGCCGCGGCGTGCACGGCGGCCCGTATCGAACTCGCCACCGCTGGGTCGGCGACGAACAACAACTCGTCACCGGCTTCCAGCACGTCCGACGGCTGCGGCACGATGACCCTGCTGCCGCGAACCACGGTCACCAACACCGTGTTCGCAGGCAGGCCCAATTGATCGGCCCGGCGGCCGACGAGTGGATTGTCCTCGGGCAGAGTTAGTTTCGCCACGTCGGCGTGGCCCTGCCCGAGCCCCATCAGGCGCACGACGTGGCCGACGTCGATGGCGCCCTCCACCCCAGCGACCAAGGCTCCCGGCGCCGACACGGCCACGTCTATGCCCCACCCCTGGGTGAAGAGCCACTCGTTCTTCAGGTCGTTGATTCGTGCGACCACCCTTGGCACGCCGAACTCGGTCTTGGCCAGTAGCCCGATCACGAGATTGGCCTTGTCGTCACCGGTGGCCGCCATTAGGACGTCGCACGTCTGTACGCCGGCTTCCTCCAATGACGCCAGCTCGCATGCGTCGGCGATCAACCAATCCGCTTCGGGAACCGAGTCGGGTTCGTAGTGCGCGCGCAGGTGTTCGATCAGCAGGACCTTGTGGCCGTTGTCCAGCAGTTCGCGCGCGACGGATCGGCCGACCTTGCCCGCACCGGCGATCGCAACACGCAGCTGCCCTTCCTTCACCGAGCAATCTTGACTCATCGAGGTCGGGTACGAGGGCCCACCGACCACGTCGCACTGTTTTACTTGGCTGCACACGCGCCGAGGGCAGGAACGAAATGAGCTTGGATCAGCTGTATCTGGCATTGCTGGTCGGTGGCTTCGTGCTGCTGGCCAGCATTGTCGGCACCCGGGTGGCGACCCGGGTGGGTTTTCCGAGCCTGCTGCTGTACCTGCTGGTTGGTGTCGTCATCGGCGAGGACGGGCTCGGCCTGGAGTTCGACAACGTCGAACTGGCCCGCAACATCGGCACCGTTGCGCTGGCGGTGATCCTGGTCGAGGGCGGGTTGACCACCCGTTTCGCCGACGTCCGAAGGGTGCTTGCACCTGCAGGCGTCCTCGCCACCGTCGGCGTCCTCATCAGCACGGCGGTCACCGCCGCAGGCGCCCACATTCTGCTCGACATGGACTGGCAGCTGTCGCTGCTCCTCGGCGCCATCGTGTCCTCCACCGACGCGGCAGCGGTGTTCTCGGTCCTGCGCGTGCTGCCCCTGCCACGCCGAGTGGCCGGCCTTCTCGAAGCCGAGTCCGGGTTCAACGACGCTCCCGCGGTCATCCTCGTGCTCATGTTCAGCGCGCTGCCGTTCGTGCTCGAACCGGAGAGCGCCGTGGCGGACATCGTGTACGAGTTGCTCGCCGGCTGCGCGATCGGACTGGCGTTCGGCTTCCTTGGCGCGATGGCGCTGCGCCGGGTCGCCCTTCCCGCCTCCGGGCTCTACCCGATCGCGACGTTCGGACTGGGCATGGTGGCGTTCGCCGCCGCGGGCACCGTCCATGCCAGCGGTTTCATCGCCGCATATCTGGCCGCGGTGGTGCTCGCGAACTCCGGGTTGCCCCACCGGTCGGCCACCAGATCCTTCGCCGAGGGGCTCGGCTGGCTGGCGCAGATCGGCCTGTTCGTCCTACTCGGCCTGCTGGTGGACCCGAGCCAGCTCGCGGCCGACGTAGTGCCCGCGATCATCATCGGCCTGGTGCTGCTGCTCGTCGCAAGGCCGCTATCGGTGATCGGGTCGCTCGCCGGGTTCCGCGTGCCGTGGCGCGAGCAGACGTTCCTGTCGTGGGCCGGACTGCGCGGCGCGGTCCCCATCGTCCTCGCGACGTTTCCGATCGTGGCGGGCGTGCCCAACAGCTATCGGCTGCTGAACATCGTGTTCCTCCTGGTGGTGGTCTTCACCCTGGTGCAGGGTCCGAGCCTTCGCCCGATCGCCCATGGGCTGGGGCTGATTCCGCGCGACGCGCCCCGCGAGATCCAGGTCGAATCCGCACCGCTCGACGTGCTCGAAGCCGAGCTGCTGACGCTGAAGGTGCGGCCGTCGTCGCGGCTGCACAACGTGACGGTCATTGAACTGCGGCTGCCCGACCCGAGCGTGATCACCTTGATCATCCGGGACGGGCACACCTTCGTCCCGCTGCCCGACACCAGCATCGCGGTCGGTGACGAGCTGCTGATCGTCACCACGTCGAAGACGCGGGCGGCGGCTGAACGACGGCTCCGCGCGGTCAGCCGACGGGGCAAGCTGGCGCACTGGTTCGACGAATATGGCGACGCCGACTGACGGCGCGCGCGCCTCCTCGAGGTCACCCAGGAGTCATCGCGCTAGGCCGTCGCGGCCATCAGTCCCCGTCGCTTCGCTCGCCCCCGCCTCCGCGCGGTAGGTGTTCGGGCTGACGCCATAGGCGCGCTTGAATGCGCTCGACAGCGCGAACGGCGTGCCGTAACCCACCTGCCGCGCGATGGCGGCGATCGTGGTCCGGCTGGACCGCAGCATGTCGGCGGCCATGGCAAGACGCCAGCTGGTCAGGAACGCAATCGGGGGTTCGCCGACCTGGTCGGTGAACCGTCGCGCAAACACTGCGCGGGAATTGCCAACCGCGGCAGCCAGATTGGCGACCGTCCAGGGATGGCTGGGATTGTTGTAGATGAGCTTGAGCGCACGTCCCACCACCGGGTCACGCTCGGCGTGCCACCACGTCGGTGCGTTCTCGCCCCGATCGAACCAGGCGCGCAACACCGCGATCAGCAAGACGTCGAGCAGCCGGTCCAGGTAGGCCTCCTGACCGGGCCCGTCCAGGCCGGCCTCTTCGGCAAGCATCTCGACGAGGGGGCTGTTCCAGTCGTCGGCGCGCAGCACCAGCAGGGCGGGCAGCGCGGCCAGCAACCGGTCGCTGACCTCGCTGCGGCCCTCGTACGCGCAGATCACCGTCGTCGTCGTACCCGAATCGCTGTTGCCCCAGGTCCGCACGCCAAGTGACATCTCGAACCGCAGGTCCTCGCCCGACAGCGTGGTGCAGCGCTGGCCCGGATGGATGACGATCATCGGCGTCGTGGCGGGATCGTCGGCGAACAGGTAGTGCTCGGTGCCGCGGGCGAGGGCGACGTCGCCGGGGTGCAACCAGGTGGTGCCGCTGGACTCCCCGACGATCACGGCACTGCCGCGGGTCTGGCAGATGAGTGTCAGCGCCTCGTCGCGAATGTTCATCGACCACGGCGGGTCCATCTTCATCCTGAGCACGAAGGCGCCACGGGCCCGAACCCCGTCGAGCAGCCCGACGACCGCATCCACCCGCGAAATGCTAGACGATCAGACATGCTCTCGAGACGGAAAGGGATGGATCGTCTCGGATTGCGGCGGTTTACTACGAGTCATGAACATCAGCCCCGTCGTGATCCTGACCCTCATCGCCGCGATCACCAACGCCGCCGCAGCCGGAATGATGTATGTGTTCTCCACCTTCGTCATGCGCGGACTGGATCGCACCGGTCCCGTCCAGGCCATCACGGCGATGCGAGGCATCAACACCGCGGCGAACACCAGCCGTGCGTTCCTACTGGTCTACTTCGGCGCAGGGGTGCTCGCCGCCGCGTTGGGCGTCACCGCCGCCGTCCAGCTTCACCAACCGGGCAGCTGGTACTCGTTGGTCGGCGGAGTCCTCGGTGTGCTCGCGGCGGTCATCACCATGGCGTTCAACGTCCCGCTGAACAATCATCTCGACGGCGTCGATCCGGCCGGTCTGTCGGTCGCCGACGCCGCACGGGAGTGGCAGGCCTACCTGTCGACGTGGACGGCGTGGAACCACGTCCGGACCGCGACCGCCTTCGCCGCGGCCGCGCTGATGTTGATCGGCCTTCTCCATCGCTGACGTTCCGCAACGCCATGAAGACGACCGCAGCCGCGAACAGGGTCAACAGCGCGGCGATGGTGGCGGTCGGCGCGATGCCCGAGTCGAACGCCGTGCGGGCAGAGTCGAGCAGCCGCTCTGCGACACCGGCGGGCACGTGCTGTGCCACCGAAGTGGCGCCACCGATGCTCTCGGCGGCATGGGCCGCGTCCGTCGGCGAAAGGCCTTGTGGTACTTCCACGTTGGCGCGGTAGAACGCGGTGAAGATGGTGCCGAGCGTCGCGGTCCCGACGACGGCGCCGAGCTCGTAGGCCGTCTCCGACACCGCGGACGCCGCCCCGGACTTGGCGGCGGGCACGGACGCGACGATGGTGTCGTTCGTGATGGTCTGCGAGATGCCGACGCCGAGTTCGAGCACGATGAACGACACCACCACCGCGACGACCGTCAGGTCGTGGCGGAACAGCAGGATCATCCCAAAGCCTGCCGATACCAACAGGAGTCCGACCACCGTCAGCGTGTGCGGGCTGAACCACTTCATCAGGCGCACGACGCCGATGCCGGCGACCATCGACAACACGGCGCCAGGCAGCGTCACCAGGCCGGCAGCCAACGGGCTGAGTCCGAGCACCAACTGCAGGTGCTGCGAGATGAAGAAGATGAACCCGATGAGTCCGACGATGGAGAGGAAGTTCGCCAAAATCGACGACCAGAACGGGGCGTAGTGAAACAGCTTGATGTCGAGCATCGGTGTGTCGCTGCGGTTCTGGCGCCGAACGAACAGAACGCCCGAGCCGACGCTGATCACCAGCGCGGCGGCGATGGCCCAGGACAGGCCGTCGTGGGCGGCGGTCTTGATGGCCCAGACGAGCGGAAGCATCGCCGTCAACGACAGCAGCACGCTGAACGGGTCCAGTGGGCCCGGATTCGGGTCACGCGACTCGGGCACCAGCTTCGGCGCCAGTACGAGCAGTGGCAGCAGGATGGGGACGGCGACGAGAAAGACGGCACCCCAATGGAAGTGCTCGAGCAGCACGCCGCCGACGATCGGGCCCAGCGCCGAGCCCGCGGTGAAGCAGGACGCCCAGATGGCGATGGCCAGCCGGCGCGACGACGCGTTGGTGAAGATGTTGCGGATCAGCGACATCGTCGACGGCATCAACATGGCGCCGAAGATGCCCAAGACGGCCCTGGCGGCCACCAGGTAGCCCGCGCTCGGGGAGAATGCCGCGGCAGCGGAGACCACGGCGAAGCCGGTCGCGCCGATGATCAGCATCCTGCGCCTGCCGATGCGGTCGCCGAGGCTGCCCATCATCACCAGCAGCGTGGCGAGCACCAACGAGTACGCGTCGACGATCCACAGCTGCATTGGCGCCGACGGCGTGAAGTCCTGGGCGATGCTCGGCAACGCGAAGGCAAGGATGGTGTTGTCGACGGCGATGAGCAGCACCGGAAGCAGCAGCACCGCAAGCGCGAACCACGCGCGGCGGGGTGTGCTCGCGGACGTCGGGATGGCGTCGACCCGGGTCGACATGATGTGGCTCCTAGAACTGCGAAGGGGTTGAAAGTGGTTGGTCTTAGCGTTGATTCGGATTGATGGTGCCCTCGGTGAGGCTGGCCATGATGGCGTCGACGATCTGGACGCGCGGGGCACTGTTGCGTTTGATGGCGTCGTAGCCGGCTGTTAGTAGGGCCCAGAACACCAGCCTCGGCCAGTCGGGTGGGCCTGCGGATCCTCGTGTCGACACGCGGTTGAGCACGTCGACGATCACCTCGTCTCCGGTGTCGAGCAGCGTCGCCAACTCGGGGTCGGCCAGGATCGATGGCTCGGTGAAGACGAACGGGATGATGGGCCCGAGATCGAGCTGACATTCCACGACGCGGCGCAGTGCCTCGACCGGGGGGCCGCAGTCGGGCTCGGCGTGCGCGATGGCGGCGTTGCTCAGTTCGTGCACGTGCCTGGCGAGCGCCCGCAGAAGGTCCGAACGCTCGGGAAAGTACCGGTGCAACGTGCTGCGGCCGACGTCGGCGGCGGTCGCAATGTCGGCGAGCGAGGCGACGGGATTGGTCGCGAGAACGGACATGGCTGCGTCGAGGATCGCCTTGCGGGTCCGCGAACGAGGCCCACCATCGATCGACACTGACATGTGCCCGAATATAGCACACATTACCCAAAATGGGACAATAGTGTCCCATTTTGGATTAACTTGGTGGCGTGAACCCGCCGGGATCGGCTGAGGTGCTTGGGCCGACGGGGTACTGATACACGGGCCCCGGCGGTGGGGGAGGCGGTGCCGTCCACTGCGGCGGCGGGGCCGTCGGTGCCGACCGCTGCAGCCGGGCCAGCTCCCTGCGGTGCCGTTCGGCCAGAACCGCGGCCAGCACCAACTGCGGGGGCGTGCCTGGTGGTGGGGGAGGCGATATCTGAGCAACCACCTCGGAGCAGACCCGGTAGGCGATCTGATCCCGCACGGCCGGGGCCAGCTGAGTGGCCCTCGACAGGAACTGCCTGGCCCGCTCCGCGGTCTCGGGGGCAAGGCCGGACAGCTGCAGCGACGACGCCCACCACGCCATCGACGGCGGCATCAGCGGCGGTGGGCTGAGCTTCGGGGCACGCTCACTGATCACCATCGTGCCTGCGAACACGTCGCCGACGCGCTTGCCCTTTGGCGAGACCATGCTGCAGATCACCGCGGGAGCGCCTGCCAGGATCCAGAACTCGACGAAGCCGGAGAGCGCGCGAAACAGCGCCTGCCGGAAGCGTTCCGGCCCACCATCGTCGGAGACCACGCGCAGCCCCGTCGCCATCTTGCCGAGCGAACGGCCCCGCGTCGCGGTCTCGAAGACGAGCGGATACCCAACGGTGGTCAGCACGGTGAAGAGGATCAGGATGGCCGCGGACAACGCGGTGTCCAGATCGCTCAGCGTGACCGCCCACAGCACGATGCCGAGGATGTAGGCGATGAACACGACGGTGAGGTCGATGAACGCCGATACCGCGCGGACGGGCAACTGCGCGATCTGAACGTCGAGCACCACGGCGTCACCCGTGACCAACGGTTCCGGCTGGGCCACCATTCTGGCAACGCTACTAGCATTCCTGGGGTGGATGTCGACGCGTTCGTGCTGGCACACCGCCCGACCTGGGACCGGCTCGAGCATCTGGTCAAGCGGCGTCGCAGCCTGACCGGGGCCGAGGTCGACGAATTGGTCGACCTGTACCAGCGGGTGTCGACGCACCTGTCGATGGTGCGCACGGCGTCGTCGGATTCGGTGTTGGTCGGCCGGTTGTCGGGGTTGGTGGCCAAGGCACGCGCCGCGGTAACCGGCGCGCATGCGCCGCTGTCGCGGGAGTTCGTCCGATTCTTCACGGTGTCGTTTCCCGTGGTCGCCTACCAGGCGTGGCGGTGGTGGCTGGGCACCGCCGTCGCCTTCCTGTTGGTCACGATCGTGATCGCGGTGTGGGTGTCCGGGAACCACGAAGTGCAGTCGGCACTGTCGACTCCCAGCGAGATCGACGACATCGTGAACCACGACTTCGCCGCGTACTACAGCGAGAATCCGGCCGGGTCGTTCGCCATGCAGGTGTGGCTGAACAACGCGTGGATCTCCGCGCTGTGCATCGCGTTCGCGGTCGTGGGCGGGATACCGATCCCGCCGTTGCTGTTTCAGAACGCCGCCAACCTCGGGGTGATGGCCGCGTACATGTTCGACGCGGGCAAGGGCGACGTCTTCCTCGGGCTCCTCGTGCCTCACGGTCTGCTCGAGCTGACGGCGGTGTTCCTCGCCGGGGCCGCGGGGATGCGGCTGGGCTGGTCGGTGGTGTCACCCGGTGACCGGCCGCGGGGTCAGGTGCTCGCCGAGCGGGGCCGCGCCGTCGTCTCCGTCGCCGTCGGCATGTTCGTAGTCCTTTTGGTGTCCGGGCTGATCGAGGCGCTCGTCACGCCGTCGGGGTTGCCGACGTTCGTGCGCATCGCCATCGGGGTGACGGTCGAGGTGGCGTTCATCGGCTACGTCGTCCACTTCGGCCGCAAGGGCGTCCGAGCGGGGGAGACCGGCGACATCGAGGATGCGCCCGACGTGGTCCCGACGCGGTGACGACCTACAGCTTGCCGCTGGCCTTCATCGCCAGATAGCGGTCGGCCAGCGCGGGGGCCAGTGCCTCGGGTTCGGCATCGACGACGTCAACGCCGTGCCGCCGCAACCGCGTCGCGATCGAGACCCTGTCGTTGCGTGCCCGCTCCGCCGCCGCGGCGTCGTACACCTGCGCGGCGTCGGAACGCCCTGCCGCCAATTGGTCCACCCTCGGGTCGGAGACGGCGGCGATCAACACGTGGTGCCTGGTCGACAGCTGCGGAAGAACCGCCATCAGACCCTCGTCGAGCGCCGACGCGTTCAGGTCGGTCAGCAGCACCACCAGCGCGCGTCGCCGGATGCGGCGCCGGACCGTTGCAACCATGGCCGCCGCGTCTGACTCGATGAGGGCGGGCTGAAGCGGCGCCATCGCGGTGACCAGTTGCGCCAGCAGTTCCGTGCGCGTGGCGTTGTACACGCCCGCCCGCGGCACCCTGTCGTGGGCCACGAAGTCGACGTGGTCACCAGCACGGGAAGCCAACGCCGCCAACAGAAGTGCCGCGTCCATGGACCAGTCCAGCCGCGGCCAGCCGCTCGGATCGCTTGCGGTGGGGTCGACGCCGACGCGGCCTGCCGACGTCCGTCCGGTGTCGAGGACGATGACGACGCGGCGGTCCCGTTCCGGGCGCCACGTCCGCACCACGACGTCCGCGCGGCGCGCGGTGGCACGCCAGTCGATCGACCGCACGTCGTCGCCGACCACGTACTCCCGCAGCGAGTCGAACTCGGTGCCCTGGCCACGGATCAGGACCGGGATCATGCCGTCGAGCTCCCGCAACTTGGCCAACCGCGACGGAAGGTGCTTGCGGGACAGGAACGGTGGCAGGATCCGGACCTGCCACGGCACACGGTGCGAACTCTGCCTGCCCGCGAGGCCCAGCGGCCCCACCGAGCGCGCGGTCACCAGCGCCGACTCCTGATCGCCGCGGCGCATCGGCCGCAGCACGGTATCGATCCGGAACCGTTGTCCCGCAGCGATGTCCACCGGGTGACTGCGCGGCTCCGCGCGGGCCGACGGTGCCCACGCGTCGCGGATCTGGCCGCGGAAGCGTCGGGATCCGGGATTCTCCACGACCAGAGCGGTGGACACCGCTTCGCCCAACCGTGCCGCGGTGTTCCCAATCCGGCTGAAGCGCAAATTGCGCGCGCTGGCGGCCAACGCGGCGTCCACGGCCACCGCCACGAGCAACAGCGCCAACAGGACCACGAAGGCCGTTGCAGGCCATGGTGATACACCGATCGGCAGCACGCAGATCAGTGCGATCAGGCCGGTGCGGCCGGTCAGAATCACTAGCGCGGTACCGGAACCGACGCCAAGATGCCGTCCAGCACTCCGTCGGGAGTCGCGCCTTCGAGCTCGGCCTCCGGCCGCAGAGCGATCCGGTGCCGCAAGGTGGGACGGGCCATCGCCTTCACGTCGTCGGGGGTCACGTAGCTGCGTCCCGACAGCCAGGCCCAGGAACGGGCCGTCGCGAGCAGCGCCGTCGAACCGCGCGGTGACACCCCCAACTGCAGCGACGGCGACAGCCGGGTCGCCCCGACCACGTCGACGATGTAGCCAAGCACCTCGTCGGCGACCAGAACGCGTCGCACCCCTGCCCGGCCCGCGGCGAGCTCGGCGGGGCCTGCCACCGGCTGCACCGCCGACAGGTCACGCGGATCGAAACCGTGTGCGTGCCTTGACAGGATCGCCATCTCCTGGTCACGCGGCGGCAGTGGCACGTTGAGCTTCAAAAGGAACCGGTCCAGCTGCGCCTCTGGCAGCTGGTAGGTGCCCTCGTACTCGATCGGGTTCTGGGTGGCGGCCACGATGAACGGGTCGGGCAGCGGGCGTGGTTCACCGTCGACGCTGACCTGACGTTCTTCCATCGCCTCCAGCAGCGCCGCCTGCGTCTTGGGCGGAGTCCGGTTGATCTCGTCGGCGAGAAGAAGATTGGTGAACACCGGACCGGAGCGGAACTCGAACTCCGCAGTGCGAGCGTCGTACACCAGCGATCCAGTGACGTCGCCAGGCATCAGGTCGGGCGTGAACTGCACCCGCTTGAACTCCAGCTGCAACGCCGCGGACAGAGTGCGGACCAGGAGCGTCTTCGCGACGCCAGGCACGCCTTCGAGCAGGACGTGGCCGCGGCACAGCAGTGCGATGACCAGGCCGCTCACCACGGCGTCCTGGCCGACGACGGCCTTGCCGATCTCGGAGCGCAAGGCGAGCAACGCGTTCCTGGCTGCATCCTCGTCGGCTGTGGTGCCGGAGGGCGGATTCGGATTCACGACAGTGCGACCTGCCTTTCGATGTCGTCCAATTGGTTGGCAAGATTGACGAGGTCCGCATCGGTGTCGGGCGGCGGACCGAACAGCAAGGGCCCCAGCGTGTTCGGGTCGGCACCGATCCGCTGGGCGACGGCCTGGACCACGGACGTCGGTTCGGCGTTGGGACCGAGGCCAAGCCGTGGCAGCATGCGGTGCAGAGCGGCCGTGCGCAGTGCCTCGGAGGCGCGATCGCGGGCCCGCCGCGACCGGTACAAACGACCGCGGCCCTCCACGGTCTCGGACGCCCTGACCACCACGGGCAGGTCTTCGGCCACCAGCGGACCGACGCGGCGGCTGCGCCACAGGGCGACGAGGATCACCGCCACGCACAACTGCCACACGATCCACTTGGCCCGGCTGGGGATCAAGTCGACGAACGCCGCGCCGCCCTGCGACCCGGTCGCGAATTGCTGAGGCGCGTACCAGATCAGCCGAGACCGGGTGCCCGCCAGATTCATGGCGAGCGCGGCGTTGCCCTCCTTGAGCAGGCCCGCGTTCGTCATGAAGTCGGAGCTCCCGACGACGGTCACGGTGTGCCCGCCCTCGGAGTAGCGGACCAGTGCACCTCCGTAGCACCGTGTCAGTGCGGTGCCGTGTTCGGCCTCGTAGGTCATGCTGACGCCGAACTGAACCTCGCCGGCGCGGTTCGCCTCGGGCATGTCGCAATCGGGGGCTCCGCCGAGCGTGGACGACAGGGCGATGCGAATGTCTGGCGCGAGCTCGTTCCGCGTGCGGGCAACGGGTTCCACCAGCAGCCGGTCACCGGGTACTGCGGCCAGCCGCCGGAGTCCGTCGTCGTCGGTCAGGAAGTGGGTTTCGGCGAGGACCAGCAAGGTGTCGGGGCGTGCGGCCCGCTCGACGTCGGCGATCGATCCCGCTTCGACGACGTCGACGCCCTGATCGCGCAGCAGCGAGATCAGAGCGTGAGCACCGTCGGCGGAGGTGGAACCAGCCTCCATCCGTCCGCCGGGTCGCGGTGAGGTGAGCACGGTGGTCAACGTCGACGCCGCCGCAATGACGATGATTCCCACCACAACCCACTTGACGGCGCGCCAGCGCTGCACGACCGTCGGGCCGACGGCGGACGAGGCTCGCTCGCCCAGGCTCGTCATCGGACGTCGGCCCACGCGTCGGAGGATCGGGTTGCCCCTACGGAATCGTCTTCCCGCGAGCCGCGGAAGCGAAGGTGGTCGTCGAGGTCGGCGATCAAGCGGTACCCCGACTCGGTGCCCGGCCGTTCACCGTAGGTGACGTCGTTGAAAGCCTCCGCGGCACGGCGTAATTCGCCGCTCAGACCGGGGATCGTCGCACCGGCGTCGCGCGCGAGTTCGGTGGCCGTGCGGCCGGGTACCGGGTTCAGCACGCCCGTCTCTTCGAGGTGACGGGCGACGGCTCGCAGACGGTGACGAATGGCCGCTGCCCAGTTACCTTGCGCTGCAGCCTGTTCGGCGGTGGCCCGGTGCTCGGCGGAGGTGAGTTCGGCTGCGCCGAACAGCGCGGTGTCGCGACCGCGGTTGGTGCGGATGGTCCGCATGGCGATCCGGATCGCGACTACGGCCGCGACGGCCACCAATAGCAATATCACCGTCAGCGTGAACCAGCCGCCCGGCACCGATGATGCCTCCACCGTCAGCTTGTAGATGAGTTCGGCAATCCAATCCTCGAGGCGATCGATCAGCGATGCCTTCGGGTAGATCGGCTTCGACAGCTCGTTTTGGGCGGCATCATGCGCGGCGTCCCGATCGATTGCGACTGACACGTCAGCGGTGCGGCGTCAGCCACAGGTGGTCGGTGGAGTCGTCAGGTGTACCCGGCGGAATTGCGGCGCCGGTCTGCAGGACCAGGTCGAAGGCTTCCGCGCGGATACGCCGATCGGTGTACAGGAGCACGACCACGCCGGCGTTGAAGGGGGAGGTGATGATCTGTCCGATCGCTCCGCCGATGGCCGTCAGGATCAGGCCGAAGACGATGCCCGAGGTCGATGCCGATCCCATGATCAGCAGCAACTGCCCAGCGAAGGTGAACGGCAGCGAGACGGCGCCCGCGATCATGCCCGACACCAGCTGGGCGAGCACGACGATGCCGAACACGCGCCAGAAGTCGCCCTTGACCAGTGCGAAGGATCGCTTCATGGCGGGCACGACGTCGAGGCGCTCGAGCACGATGAGAGTCGGGGCGAAGCCGAGCATGACGCCGAGGTAGACGATGCCGACGAGCAGTGCCACGACCAGTGGGGCGCCGATGACGAACGCCGCCGCGCCATTGACGGCCGAGACGACCGCGATGAGAACCCCGACCACGATCGCGATGAGAATCGCCGCGCCGAAGAACTCCAGGGCGATGAACCCGATGAGGGCCAAGAGACGACCGCGAGCCCGCTGCCACGCCTCGCCAATGGTGATGTGCGCGCCGAACACCGCTCGGCCGACGACGACGGTGAGCAGTCCGCTCAACACGATCGTGGCCAATCCGGTGGCCATGACGCCTGCGAGGCTGGACAGCGACGATCCGATCAGGGCGCTGTCGGAGACCTCGCCGCCCGCCCCGCTGAATACCCCCAAACTCCCGGTGGCGGCGAGCGGTCCGACCTGCAGCACCAGCGCGATGAGTTGGGAGATCACGACGACGACCGTGGTCAGGCCGAGCGTGGCCTTCGGGTTCATCCGCACGTAGGCGATGGCGCCGTTGAAGATGTCCGACAGGCTCAGTGGGCGCAGCGGGATGACACCGGGCTTGAGCGCGGGCGGTGGCCCCTGCGGGTACCAAGGCTGCGGATACCCCGGCGGCCCGTACCCCGGCGGTGGATATCCGGGTGGCGCATAGCCGGGCGGGGGATGGCCCGGTGGTGCGTAGCCGGGCGGCGCGTAGGCCTGGTAGCTCGGTGGTGGGTAGAAGCCCGGTGGCGGATAGCCCGGCGGCGGGCCGGCCGGAACGAACCCACCGGCATCGCTGCTGGCCCCGTTGCTCATGCCCACCATCCTGTCGACAGCCGCGAAGATTGACAACGTACGGCGCCACCGCGCGTCGCCGTCGGCGTAGCGTCTCGCGCATGGCGGAACTCAAGGACAAGCTGCGCGCGGACCTGACCACGGCGATGAAGGCCAGGGACAAGCTGCGCACCGCGACGCTGCGGATGCTGATCGCGGCAATCCAGAGCGAGGAGGTGTCCGGCTCGACGCCGCGTGAGCTGACCGACGCCGACGTCCTCAAGGTGCTCGCCAGGGAGTCGAGGAAGCGCGGCGAGGCCGCCGAGATCTACGTCACCAACGGCCGGGGTGAGCTCGCCGCCAACGAGCGCGCAGAGGCCAGCGTCATCGACGAATACCTGCCGACCCAGCTCAACGACGACGAGGTCGCCAACGTCGTCAACACCGCCATCGCCCAGGTCGCCGAGGAGCTCGGCGAACGCCCGCACGTGAAGCACATGGGGATGGTGATGAAGGCGGCCACCGCAATCGCCGAGGGCAAGGCCGACGGGTCCCGGCTGTCGGCCGCGGTCAAGGAACGGCTCTAGACCCAAGCGCGACCGGCCGTCAGGCCGACGAAAATCGCTCGCGCCGAGGGGGCTTGGTGTGGCACGTTGGTTCGACGTGAGTACTTCTACGACCGTGGGCCCGCTGGTATTGCGTAGCCCCACCGATGCCGACTGGGCGCAGACGCCGCTGCTGCACGGGGTCAGTTTCGGGCACTTCGAACCCGCGGAAACATACGCCGCGGCACGGGATTTGATCGCCGACGACGGCGCCGTGGTGGTGTGCGACGACGACGTAGTCGTCGCCATGGCGGCGTACTTCGACATGTCGTTCACCGTCCCCGGCGGTGCCGTGGTGCCGATGGCCGGACTGAGCATGGTCGGCGTCGCACCGACCCATCGCCGGCGCGGCGTGCTGCGCGCGATGTACGTCGAACTGCACCAACGCATCGCCGCTGCCGGGTATCCGCTGGCAGGTCTGACCGCCAGCGAAGGCGGCATCTATGGACGCTTCGGATACGGCCCAGCGACCATGGAACGGGTGCTGACCATCGACCGGCGGTTCGCGAAGTTCCGCTCCGACGCTCCCGATCCCGGCGGCGCGCGAATGATACGGCCGGCCGAGCACGGTGATGCCCTCGCCGCGATCTACGACCGGTGGCGGCGACGGACACCTGGCGGATTGCAGCGCCCGCAGGGCTGGTGGGATGACCTGCTTGCCGACCGCGAGGAGAACCGCGACGAGGGCACGGAGTTGGTCGGGATCCTTCATGCCGACGGCTACGTGCTGTACCGGACCGTTGGCAGCCACGCGATGGGCGTGCGCGTCGAGGAGTTCAAGGCCGTCACCGCCGACGCGCACATCGCGTTGATGCGCGCGCTGCTTGGGCTGGATCTGATGGAGACGGTGAAGATCTGGACGTACGCACGGGATCCGCTGCCATACCTGCTCACCGATAGCCGCGTCGCACGCACCACGCAGTACGAGGACGACCTCTGGCTGCGGATCATGGACGTGCCGACGATGCTCGAGGCTCGCCGGTACCAGGCCGACGTGTCGGCCGTGATCGAGGTGACCGACCAATTCGCAGGCAGCGGTGGACGATTCGCGCTCGACGTCCGCGATGGTCGGGCGCGCTGCACGCCGACCGATGCGACACCGCAGGTCTGCATGGATCTCGACGTACTGGGCAGCCTCTACTTGGGAGTGCACCAGGTGGGGCCACTTGCCGCGGCGAACCGGATCCGTGCCACCGATCCCGCGGTGCTTCCACGTCTGGAGGCGGCGTTCCTCAGCGACGTCCCCGCCCACCTCGGCTTCGGGTTCTAAGCGGCTCACCTGCTGTTCCTTGGGGTTTCGCTATGCTCGGTGCTTCGACAGTGATCCGCCGAACCCAGAGGGAGTGATGAGGCGCTCAACCGCCGAACCCCGAAGACCCGTCCCACCCCGGACTGACGCCGCGACGAGTTGCAGGCCGGAGGTGGGGACATGGTGATGGCCGTTGCCGGAATCGCGCTCGGCATCCTGGTGGTACTGCTCATCACCGCACTGACCGGATACTTCGTCGCGCAGGAATTCGCCTACATGGCCGTCGACAGGTCGCGGCTGAAGGCCAGTGCCGAAGGCGGCGACGTCGCAGCGCAACGCGCACTGGCGGTGACGCGGCGGACGTCGTTCATGCTCTCGGGCGCCCAGCTGGGCATCACCGTCACGGGGCTGCTGGTCGGATACGTCGCCGAACCGTTGATCGGCGAGGCCATCGGGGTATTGCTCGGCGGGGTCAGCGTGCCAACGGGGGTGGGAATCGCCATCGGCGCGGTCGTGGCGATCGTGTTCTCGACGCTGGTGCAGATGCTCTTCGGTGAACTGTTCCCGAAGAACCTGGCCATCGCACGGCCCGAACCCGTCGCTCGGGCGTTGGCGCTGTCGACTACTTGGTACCTGCGGCTGTTCGGCTGGTTGATCTGGCTGTTCGACCAGAGCTCGAACCTTCTGTTGCGCGCGTTGCGGATTGAACCGGTGCACGACGTCGAGCACTCGGCCAGCCCTCGCGACCTCGAGCACATCGTGGCCGCGTCCCGCGACGCAGGCGAACTCCCGCGAGATCTGTCGGCGCTGCTGGACCGGACGCTGGACTTCCCAACCCGCACCGCCGAGCACGCCATGATTCCGCGCTCGCGGGTCGACGGCGTATCCGCCGAAGAGACCGCAGAAGCAGTGCTGACCAAGATGGCCACCGGCCACACCCGGTACCCGGTGTTCGGTGAGGACGTCGACGACCTGCTGGGCGTTGTGCACATGCTGGACCTGCTGGATCCAGAGCTCACCGGTGGCACCGCCGGAACACGTTGCCGCCCAACCCTCGTCGTACCGACGACGATGCCCCTACCATCGGTGCTTGGCGCGCTGCGCAGCGCCGACGACGAGATGGCGCTGGTGATCGACGAGTACGGCGGGTTCGCAGGCGTGCTGACCATCGAGGACCTTGCCGAGGAACTCGTCGGCGACATCGACGACGAACACGACCCCGATCACGACGAGGCCGTCGCCGAGGCCGACGGCTGGCTGATGCCTGGCGACACCCCGCTCGACGAAGTGCACCGACTCCTGGATCGGGTGCTACCCGACGGCGATTACGAGACCGTCGCAGGGCTCGCCATCGCCGAGTTCGGCGGATTGCCCGGTGTCGGTGACCTTTTGGCCATCCCACTGGAGCCGGAGGCCGCCGACCTGGTGGCCGACGAACCGCAGCCGCGGGATCTCCTCGCCATCGAGATCCGGGCCGTCGACAAGCACGTGCCGTCGTCGGTGTTCCTGGCCGTGCGTCCCGAGGAGGCCGAGCGATGAGCAGTCCATTCGTCGTCGCGGCGATCACCGTGGTCTTGATCGCCTTGAGCGCGTTCTTCGTGGCCGTCGAATTCGCGCTCATCGCCGCGCGCAGGCACCGCATCGAAGACGCCGCGCCGAACAGCCGGTCAGCACGGGCGGCGCTGCGCAGCACCGGCGAGCTTCCGCTCCTGCTGGCCGGATCGCAACTCGGCATCACGGTGTGCACGTTGGCGCTCGGTGCGATCACCAAACCCGCTGTACACCACTGGCTTACGCCACTGTTCAGCTCATGGGGTGCGCCGTGGTGGGCCGCAGACGTCGCCGGTTTCGTGCTCGCGTTGCTCATCGTCACGTTCCTGCATCTGGTGGTTGGCGAGATGGCGCCCAAGTCCTGGGCGATCGCGCACCCCGAACGTTCGGCGATCATGCTCGCGTTGCCGATGCGTGTGTTCCTGGCGGTCACCCGGCCGCTACTCGTCACGCTCAACCGTGCGGCGAACTGGTGTCTGCGGCGGGTCGGGGTGACGCCGGTCGATGAGCTGGCCGAGGGGCAGGACCCAGACACGTTGCGGCACTTGGTGGAGCACTCGGCGACCGTAGGCACCCTCGACGAGAAGTACAGCACCAACCTGATGAGTGCCCTTGAGCTGCAGGCGTTGACGGTCGGCGATCTGGTGTCGGGTCAGCCACCCAGCGGGGTGCCAAGCGATGCCGACCCCGCCGCGATCCAGTCGGCGTCGCGGGCAGCGGGCCACCTGCGGCTGCTGGTGCACCGCGGCGACGCGTTGGAAGGCGTCGTGCACGTGCGCGACAGCCTCTCCGCCGCGCCTGGAATCACCGCCGCGGACCTGATGCGCCCCGCCGTGGTGCTGGAGCGCCACACGCCGGTGTACGAGGCGCTGCGCACGATGCGCGAGACGCGCGGCCATCTCACCGTCGTCACCGACGACGGCGGCGTCCCCCTCGGGTTGGTCACGCTCACCGACGTGCTCGACCGATTGATGCCCACCGACGTGGCTGCGAGCTGAGACAGAAAAAGACCCCGACCGGAACCGGTCAGGGCCTCTCATCTGTCTCACGCGAGTCGGGGTGACAGGATTTGAACCTGCGACCTCTTCGTCCCGAACGAAGCACGCTACCAAGCTGCGCCACACCCCGCGTTAAAGCCACGACAGCGTATCGCACCGGGCGCATCGGAAGCCAAACGCCTGCTCACCAGCCATGGCCGTGACAACGGGTCGGCGCGGAACGGTCCGGCGCGACGCACGACACGCGAATCAAATCGAATCCAGGGATCAATTTGGATGTCAGTGGCGTTGATCATCATGAGAGCGTGCGCATCGCACGCTCAACTGACGAAGGGGTTCGAGATGACCGGGTTGGGAGCCGCACTCTACGGCGGATTCTTCGCCCTTGCCGCGTTGTGGCTGTTCATGACGTCCGACGCCGGAAGTGGCAGCAGCGACGATCAGGGCCAGAACCCGGAGCGTTCGAACTCGACCAACACGGCGCTCGGCGCCGAGTCGTTCAGCCCGGACTGGGTCAGCCACTCCTGATTGAAGTAGGTGTCCGTATAGCGGTCGCCACTGTCGGCCAGCAGCGTCACCACCGATCCGCTGCGCTTCTGCGCCACCATCTCGGCCAGCAGGCCAAATGCCCCCCAGACGTTGGTGCCCGTCGACGGGCCCACGCGCCGTCCCAGCACCGCGCTGACGTGATGGGCAGCCGCCACCGATGCCGCATCGGGCACCATCACCATCCGGTCCACCACATCGGGCAGGAACGACGGTTCGACGCGCGGCCTGCCGATGCCCTCGATGCGTGACGACATGCCCGTGACGACGTCGCGGCGGCCCTGTGCATAGGCCGGGAAGAACGCCGAGTTCTCCGGGTCCACCACGCACAGCTTGGTGGCGTGGCGGCGGTAGCGGATGAACCGGCCGATGGTGGCGCTGGTGCCGCCCGTCCCCGCACCCACCACGATCCACTCGGGGATCGGATGCTGCTCCTCGCGCAACTGCTCGAAGATCGACTCTGCGATGTTGTTGTTGCCCCGCCAGTCCGTCGCCGCCTCGGCATTGGTGAACTGATCCAGGTAGTGCCCGCCGGTCTCCTCGGCCAGCCGCTCGGCCTCCGCGTACACCTGCGATGCGTTGGCCACGAAATGGCAACGGCCGCCTTGTGATTCGATCAGTGCGATCTTCGTCGCGCTCGTCGACGAGGGCATCACCGCGATGAAGGGCAGGCCGAGCATCGCCGCGAAGTACGCCTCGGAGACCGCCGTCGAACCCGACGACGCCTCGATCACGGTGGTGTTCTCGCCGATCCGGCCGTTGCACAGCGCGTAGAGGAACAGCGAGCGCGCCAACCGGTGCTTGAGGCTGCCGGTGATGTGCGTCGTCTCGTCCTTGAGGTAGAGCTGCACGTCGACGCCTTCACACCACGCGGACGGCAACGGATAGCGCAGTAGGTGGGTGTCGGCGCTGCGCCGCGCGTCGGCCGCGATCAGTCGTACCGCGTCGTCCACCCACGTGCGCGAGCGGCTGCGATCCGCGATGGAAGCCCGGTCGGTCACCTTGCCGAGACGGCCGGCTGGGACATGCCCGCGCGTGCGCCTGCGTGGCCGCCACCGGTCGGTGCCGCCACCAGCGTCAGCATCGTGACCTCGGGCCTGCAGCAGAACCGCAGCGGGGCGTACGGGGACGTTCCGATGCCCGCCGACACGTGCAGCTGCGTGTGTGCGCCCCAGCGTGACGGTCCCTTGGCGCGTGACCGGTCCAGGTCGCAATTGGTCACCACTGCGCCGTAGAACGGCAGGCACAGCTGTCCGCCGTGGGTGTGGCCGGCCATCACCAGCTGGTAGCCGTCCGCGGCGAACCGGTCCAGTACCCGCGGTTCCGGCGAGTGCGTCAGGCCAAGCGTGAGGTTGGCGGCGGGGCTGGCGGGCCCCGCGATGGTCTCGTAGCGGTCGCGCTTGAGGTGGGGGTCGTCGACGCCTGCCACCGCGATCAGTTGGCCCTTGACCTCGATCTCGCGCCGCGTGTGGGTCATGTCCAGCCAGCCGCGCTCCGTGAACGCCGCGCGGAGGTCCTGCCACGGCAGGGGCTGGCCGGTGACCCGGCGCGACTTGTCGAAGATGTAGTTCGCCGGGTTCTTCGGCTTCGGCGCGAAGTAGTCGTTGCTGCCGAACACGAACAGCCCAGGCACGGACAGCAGGTCACCCAATGCCTGCACGACGGACGGCACGGCCTTCATGTGCGCGAGGTTGTCACCTGTGTTGATCACCAGGTCGGGCGCCCAGCCGGCGAGTTCGCGCAGCCACGCCTGCTTGCGGCGCTGCCCGGGGCGCATGTGGAGGTCACTGAGGTGCAGCACGCGCAGCGGCGACGATCCCGGGGTGAGCACGGGCATCGTCAGCTCGCGCATCACGAACGCGTTGCGTTCGATCAATGACGCGTATGCGATCCCTGCGACCAGCGAGCCTGCCGCAGCGGCGGCCGTGTTCTTGACGCGGTTCTTCGTGACCGTCGAGAGGGCGGGCATGAACGCAGCCTACTGCGCGACGTCGGCGGTTACCGAGTCTCACAGCATCGCGTTACCAACTCCACATCGACGACCTGCGGTGGGTCAGGGCGGCGGCGGTGGTGGCGGCGGGCCAAGCACCGGCACCGTGATCGGCGGCAGACCGGGGATCTGCACGACCGTCGAACCGATCGGTGCAGGCAGCGCGTTCGGATCCATGCCGGGTGGAAGCGGAGGCATGCCCGGCGGCGGTGGCGGTGGTGGCGGCGGGATGCCGTTGCTGATCTGGATCGTGATGATCGAGCCCGGCACCGTCTGGCCGCTCGGCGAGGTGCCGACCACGGTGCCCGCGGGCGTGACGCTGTTCACCGGGGTGGCCTGGTCGGCGACCTGGAAGCCGGCATCCTTCAGCCGTTCCCGCGCCGTGTCCTGGCTCATTCCGGAGATCGTCGGTACGCGGGAGCCGGGCGCGCCGTCGACGTAGCGCGGATCGGTCGGGGGGAGCGTGACGGTGTCGGGGGTGATCGGCTTCATCGCGGTGAACCACGTGCGGGCGGGTTCGTTGCCGCCGTACAGGTTGCCCGAGCCGCACTGGCGCAGCGGGAAGGAGCACATGTCCGACGGCGACGTCGAGTCGTCGTAGATGTAGTTGGCCGCGGCGAAGTCGCTGGTGAAGCCGAAGAAACCCGAGGAGCGGTGCGCCTCGGTGGTACCCGTCTTTCCGGAGACCGGAAGGTTCCAGCCCACCGACCCGGCCGCGCTCGCCGCGGTGCCGCTCTGGTCGTCCTTGCTCATGGCGTTG
>Ga0105237_10001594_pt1 | contig 29519 bp, 19 predicted proteins | sample KBSC24metaG_FD_81520 | JGI IMG/M metagenome (GOLD analysis project Ga0105237, IMG submission 81520) | Corn rhizosphere microbial communities from Kellogg Biological Station, Michigan, USA - KBS C2-4 metaG | ecosystem: Host-associated > Plants > Roots > Rhizosphere > Soil | place: Michigan, USA... | reverse complement strand
TCATAATTTTTTTAATAAACAATAAATTATAAATTAATCTATATAAAAAAAAAAGTCGTGTAGAAAAAAAAAACGAAATATATTACTCTTTTTTTTTTTTTTATAAAAAATGTCTAAATAGACATAAATGCATATAAGATTCGAACTTATACTTTGATAACCGTACTATCATTTTCTACCATTAAATTAATGCACTTTTTAAAGAATTTAAATTATAAATTTTATTCATTGAATGGGTTTATTAAAAAAAATTGAGTTTAGTTAAATTTAAATAAAGATTATGGAAGAATCGAACTTCGAACTTATGATCTGCAATCAAAGTGTAAACCTTTTACATCATAATCCTTATTAATTTTTTTTTATAAAAAAAAATTAAATTCTATATATATATTTCTAATAAATTTATAATAGGATGAAAATTTAGTTTTACAAAGTAGAATTATTCTTTTTTTTTAGATTGTTAGAATAAACATCTAAATTAGAATTTATCTTCTTCTTTTTTAATTATTAGTATTCTCTAATTTTCGAATTATCTAATGATTCTCAAAAGAATTTTAAACAGGAGCAGATTTAAACCTTGATATTAAAGAATCATTATATAAATAATTTGTAATTAATGTGAAAAATATAAAAATTACAAGTAATATTAAATTACTAAAATTTGTTAAAGTTAAAAAACTAAAAGAAGCAAAACCTATAAAAATGTATAAAGCATATAAAGATACTGAACTAGTATTTAAACTTGACAATATTTTACTTATTTTTACTGAAATTTTTTCTAAACCGTAAGGTCCTATTAATTCAATACTTCCTTTATCTAAAACTTTAGTTGTTTGTCCTCCAAGATTTAAAACAAAATTTGTAATATATTTATTATAAAATAATTCAACTAAAAATCTTTGATTAAAAAAACCAAAAATACTATAACCTAATTTAGTTAATTTAAAATTAATAATAGATTGTACTAAAAATTCTGAAAACATAAGAGCTATAAAACTAAAACAAATAGTAAAAACAAAAGGTAATAATTTAAATAAAGAAGGTACAGCAAATTCTGTATTTATCATTATTTCATGTATAGGGTGAATAAATAAGCTATTATCTACAAAGAAATTAGAACCTAATCCTATAAAAATATCTTTAGTAATAAACCCAAAGAAAATAGAAAATAAAGCTAATATTGCTAAAGGTAAACTAATAAATATATCTCCTTCATGTGCATGTTTATAATATATTAAAGATCCATTAGGATAAGCTAAAAAAGTTAAATAAAGAACTTTAACTGAATATAAAGTAGTAAAAATTGCACCAATTACAGCTATTATATAAACAGCAGTACTACTAAAACAATATTGTCCAAAAGCAGATTCTAATATAAAATCCTTACTATAAAATCCTGTCATAAAAGGGAAAGCTACAAGACTTAAACTTGCTATAAGAATAACTGAATAACTTAAAGGTAAAAAAGATATTAATCCTCCATATTTTCTAAAATCTTGATTATCAGATACTGCGTGTATAACAGCTCCAGCACCTAAAAATAATAATCCTTTATAAAAAGCATGATTTATTAAATGGAATAAAGCAACATTATATGAAGATAAACCAACAGCTATAACCATCATTCCTAATTGACTCATTGTGGAATAAGCTATAACTTTTTTAATATCTTGTTGAAATAATCCAATTAAAGAACTAAATACTGTTGTAATAGCACCTAATCATAAACATAAAAGTAACACAGTACTACTATATTCAATTAAAGGAGATGAACGCATTAATAAGTATACACCTGCAGTAACCATAGTAGCAGCGTGTATTAATGCTGAAACAGGAGTAGGACCTTCCATTGCCATAGGTAATCAAACATGAAGACCCACTTGAGAACTTTTAGCCATAGCACCAATTAATAAACATATTCCTATAATAGTAATTATGTCGTTATTAACATAGGGTGCTAATGAAAATACTGTAGAATAATCTAAATTACCTAGAGATCATAAAATCGCAAACATCCCTATAGTTAAAAAACAATCCCCAACTCTATTAGTTAAAAAAGCAGACATAGAGCTTTGATTTGCTGCTATTCTAGTAAATCAAAAACTTACTAAAAGATAAGAACAAACTCCGACTCCTTCTCAACCCACAAACATTAATAAATAATTATTAGCTGTTACAAGAATTATCATCATAAAAGTGAATAAACTTAAATAACTAAAAAATCTTTGGTTATGAGGGTCATTAGCCATATATCCTATTGAATATATATGAACTAAAGAACTTATAATTAATACAGGTATAAGCATTGCTACTGTTAAACTATCAAATTGGAAAGCTCAATGAATATTAAATCATTCACTATCCAATCATCTAAACAAATGTATAGATACAGGAATATTATTAAATCCTACTTCAAAAAAGACAATAATAGCTAAAATAGTTGTAATTATAACACTTAAACATGTTATTAATTGTGCTCCACGAACTCCAACTTTTCTACCAAAAAAGCCAGCAACTATAGACCCTAATAAAGGTAATATTATTATACTTAAATACATTATTTATATTCTATTGCAATACTTCCTCTTAATCTGTAAAAAGCAACTAGAATAGCTAATCCTATAGCCGATTCTGCTCCAGCAATAACAATAATGTATATAGCATATGTTTGTCCAACAATATCATCTATATTAAGTGAACTTACCAATATTAGGAATGTTATAGATAAAAGCATTATTTCTATAGAAATAAGCATTAATATAATATTTTTTCTATTTAATACAAATCCTAAAATTCCTATTAAAAAAAGTATCAAGGTTAAATTCATTTTTTATTATACATATTATTTCAAATTATTGGGATATAAAGCGCCCCTCTCATCGCGCTTTATTATGACTATCTACTTTATTTTTTAGCCTCTATAAATTAGAATGATAAAGAATATTTTACTAAGAAAAGTAAAATATTCTTTATCATTTGGATATTTATTAGTTAATAGATTGGGATCTTTACCCTATAAAAACCATAATTTATTTAAAATTTTTATTATTTTTATTTATCTATTGATCACTTAATCATGTTAAGAATTTTTCTAGGTTTACTGATTCTATAACTATAGGCATTGAACTGTGTAATATACCACAAATTTCAGAACATTGACCATAAAAAACTCCTTCTCTATTAACAAAAACAGAGGCTTGATTTAATCTTCCTGGGTAAGCATCGGCTTTTATACCTAAAGCATTACAAGAAAATGAATGTATTACATCACCTGATGTAATAATAAATCTAACATGTGTTAGTTCAGGTAAAATAACTCTGTTATCTACTTCTAATAATCTTAAGGTTCCTTCTTCTAAATCAGATTCAGGAACTATATATGAATCAAATTCTATAAATTCATCACTTGAATCTAAAAAATCGGGATACTGATAGCTTCAATATCATTGGTGCCCTTCTGCTAAAACTGACATTGAAGGATCACTTACTTCATCCATTAAATATAATAATTTAAATGAAGGAAATGCTATTAAAATTAATATTATTGCTGGTGTTATAGTTCAAATTAATTCTATAAGTGTACCATGATTTAAATATTTATGGGATATAGGTGATTTAGTACTAATATAATTTCTAATTATAGAAACTAATATTCATCCTACTGCAAATAAAATTATTACTAAATAATACATAATATTATCGTGTAATTCAACTAATCCCTCCATTTGAGGAGTAGCACTATCTTGAAAATATATTCCTCATGCAGTAGGTGCATCCAAATTTAAATTAAATTTAAAAAAAAAATTCATATTTACAAATTTTTACAATATTTCTATATAAGACTTTACCTAAAAATAATATTTTGCAATAAGCTTAAAAATATAGAATTAAAAAATAACATAGTACGTCTAGCTTATTTATAAAGACTAGTATATATAAAGATTCGAACTTATGCTCTAAGGACCTAAATTATTTTATAGTTTTAATTTTTTTTAGATATATTTTGAGAATTTTCTTTAAGTTTTAATAACTTATCTATTTCTCCTTTTATATCTTTAGAAGTTGAAACTTCTTTAATTTTTAATAATTTATTTATCTCTGTTTTTATATCTTCAGAACCCTCTACTTCTTGAAATTTAATTACTTTTTTCTTAAATATTTCTCACATTTCTTTATCAATTATTTTTTCTTCTTTTTTAAGTATATTATTTCGATTATCAGTTTTGATTAATTCTTCTTTCATTTTACTATATTCATATAATATTGGTTTATCTTCTTTTATAAAATTTAATCATGTTTGGGCTGACTCTTTAGAATAAAATAAATTTTTTACTTCTTCTCATCTTTCAATATTTTTCTTATCTAGTTCTGTATTAGTTTCTTTTTTCGATATATAATTTGAAAAGTTGATTTTTTTAATTTTTTCTTCATAATTTTTTATATCTTTAGATATTAAATCATCAAATCTCTTTTGCATATCCGGCATTTCTTTTTGAAATGCATCCTCTTCATCCAATACTTTTTTTTTTATATCTTCAATCGTGGGTTTTTCAAAAGCTATTTTTGTATCTTTTTTTTCGTTTAATCATTTTAGAAATTCTTCTTTAATACTTTTCTTGTTTTGTTTGGGGTTTATCGAGTTAGAACTAATATTTGTGTTGGATTGACCATAAGATGAAGAGGATGAAAATATATTAGAACTAGTGTCAGATAAAGATACTTTATCTTTTTTTAGAAGATATAAAAAATTTTTTTTCTCATTACCTAAAATATAAGAATCATTAAGTTTTTTTTCTAAAGGCATTTTCTGTTTATCTTCTAAAAATTGGAATAATTTTATCAATTCTTGAAAAAAACAAACGAAACTAGATATTTTAGAAAAAAATAAACTACATGTAGTTGTTAAAAAATCCAATATAGTTTCTTGAATACCCAAGTTATGGAATATAAATAGTAATATTAGAGTACTAATAGCTATACGTAAAGAATATCAGAAATTAAAATATAATCCATTAAGTTCCGATCTAATATATACAATTAGAATTGAAAATGAACAACTATAGATTAAAGATAATACATAGCTAATATCATGAGAGAAATATAATTTAAAATAAAAAAGAAAAGGATATTTTAATAAAATAATTAAAAATATAATTAATAATCAATTAATATTTGGATTAGGGTTTTTAAAACTTTTAATTTTTTTTCAAGAAATTAAAGAAAATTTTGGGAGTTTTAAAAATAAATAATCTTTAGTGATTATGCGTAAGATACACCATTTTTGTATGATTATGCAACATATAAAAGTAAAAAAGCCATCATTAAAGCAAATAATCCAGTAGCTTCCGAGAAAGCAAAACCCAAAATTGCATATGCAAAAAGTTGACCTCTTAAAGAGGGATTTCTTGCTACACCTAAAATTAATGCTCCAAACACTACACCAATTCCAACTCCAGCTCCAATTAACCCTGTTGTAGCTAACCCAGTACCAATTATTTTTGCAACTTGTATCAATGCTAATATAACTATTTTTTTTTGTACTTCTTAAAGTAATTATAATTACCCTTTTGAACTTTTTTATACAATTATATCATATATCTTTAGAACTTTTCTTTCTAGATTTATATGAAAAAATGACTAGTCATTACCTTATAAAAAATGTAAGATATTCTCTTAAAAACTTCTAATTTTTTCCTAAATGTTCCTATAAAACAATATAGATTAATTTATATTGTTTTAATCTAACAAATTTTTTGCTATATATCAAGCTTCCCCTTTTTTCTCGTAATATTCAACTTTATAAATATAATATAGAGTTGTTACTGTTTATTATTATTCTTATTTTATATTAGGATTTTTCAAAATAATATTACCTAAAGAATTAATTATATAATAAGATGGTACTTTTTTATTAACTAATTCTTGTTTACTGTCTATTTTTAAAGCACTTTTACCCAATTCAAATATAAACCCTAATGTTATAATAGATATAAATATAAGTGAAAAAATTAATCCGTATAAATTATTATTATACTCACTAAGTGCAAAAGGGAATATTAATAATATTTCTAAATCTAATAATAGATAAACCAAAGCAAAAATAAAAAATTTTACACCAAATTGCATTCTATTTTGACCTAAAAAACTATGAAAACCGCACTCAAAAATACTATATTTTTCTTGATATGGGTTATGAGGAGCAAAAATAAAATTTATAACTAAAAATAGTAATGCTATTACAATAACAAAAAAAATAAATAAAGTCATACTGCTCATTTAAAAAGTAAATAATATTTGTACCACTATGGTACCCATACTTAATCATTCTTTATTCATAAATATAAAAAGTAAAATTATTAATGTTATAATTGATATAGTAATAGACATACTACTAGACATAACAATATTTTTATAATTAAAATTACAAGTTTTTAATAAAACATTTTTTTTTCCTTCCAGTTTTCCATAAACAGTTCCATCTAAATTTAATTTTTGTAATATAGGATTTAATTTATATTCAGGTAAGAAAAAAAAGATTTCTTTTATTAAATTTAAATAATAAACCCCTCCTACTACACTAGTTAATATTGCAACTAAAGATAAAAATATATAACCATTATCTAATGCAGCACTTAAAACCATTTGTTTAGCAAAAAATCCTATAAGAGGTGGTATACCTACAAAAGAAAAAATAGTAATTGCTAGGCTTATAGATAACAAAGAATTAATATAAAAATATCCTTTTAATTGAGTTATCAATTGTATAGGTGAATTATTTTTATCTATTAACTTTTTATATTCTATATTATTAGTTATATAATTGTATAATGAAAACCCTATTGCTATTAATATTACAAAAGCATTTAAATTACTAATAGAATATTGTATTATATAAAATATAAAGGCTTGTGTTGATTCTATACTAGATATACTTAAAGCTAATAATATAAAACCTACATGAGAAATAGTACTATATGCTAATAATTTTTTAATTCTAAATTGTACTAGACCCATAAATGTACCTATTAATAAAGAAAATAAAGAACTCATTACTAAACCAATTGTTCAATTATATTCATTAAAATAACCATATGTAAAATAAACTAATTCTAATAAAAAAATAAAAATTGAAATTTTTGCTATTATCGCAACAAATGTAGTAACTATTGTAGGAATAGCATCATAAACATCCGGTGATCAAAAATGGAAAGGTGCCGCACTTATTTTAAATAAAAATCCTATACTAAAAATAATAAGAGCTAAATTTATATAATAAGGTGTATATCAGTTATTAATATTATCACTCAGACTAGTAATAATATAAATACCATCTAAACTAGTAGTACCTGAATTAGCATATAATAAACTAGTACCAAATAAAATAAAACATGAACTTAATCCTCCTAATAAAAAATAAATTAATCCACCTGCAGTAGATAATTCCGAATTTCTATAAATAGTACTTAATAAATACAAACCATAACTTTGTAATTCAATAGACAAAAAAATAGAAACTAAATCACTAGTAGATATAAGAAAACTTGCTCCACTAATTATAAACAATAAAATAAGAGGATATTCGATTATTTTAAATTGTTCTCCCATTTTATTAGTAATTTTAGTACTATAATAATAAAAATTATTAAATAAAATTTCTTTTAAAGAAGAAAACTCTGGAACTCAAACTTTTCTAGGATAAAAACTAGTTAATCCTACAATAAGTATACTAATAATAAAAATAAAAACATGAAAATTTTGTGTTATATTAGTAACTTGAAGTAAACCCCCATGTAAAGCTATACCCTTGTTTAATATTGATAAACTTATCATAACTTGTAATATTAAATAACTTAAAATTAATATTACAATTCTATTAAAAAAAATAGATAGATCTCGTCTCAAAGTGACGGCGTTAGAAAATAGCAAACTTAATATGGATGTTAATAGCATAAACTTAGCCAAGAGAGAAAATTGAATTCTCATTTTTAATGTATGAAATTAAAGTTTTAACCAATTAAACTATCTTAGCTTTGGGAGGATACCCTGGTTTGAACAGGGAACTTACTGTGCCACATACAGTTGCTCTACCTATTGAACTATATCCACCTTTTTATTATGTTGAAGTGATTCGAACACTCAATAACAAATACCAAAAATTTGTGACTTACCCATTAGTCCACAACATATATAAGGTAAATCCGACTTGAACGGATACGAAAAAATTCAGATGAGCCTAAATCATCCATGTCTACCAATTCCATCATCACCCTTTTTTATATTTATTTTTTAATTTAGGTTTTTTCATGCATAGCATAAACTTTTTTCTAAAGTTTGGGGTTTCAAAATTAAATTGAAGATACCCTGTTCTATCTATTTTTAGATAAAATTATATACTTATTAAGTTATAGTACATAATCAAGTAGATTAATTTTATTATATTGCTCGATATAAGATTCGAACTTACAGCCTAAACGTCTTCAGCGTTCCGCTCAACCATTGAGCTTCTCGAGCTTTCTTTTAATAAAGTTTTAAATATAGATAGAATTTATTTTCATATTTACCTTCATTATTTCTTTTTCTAAACATTATCATAACTGAAATTTATACTTTAAGTTGAAATTTAACCCAATATGGAGATATCAGGCGACGATCCTGAGATAACGATATGCAAAATCGTAGTTTTACCAACTAAACTATACCCCCTATAGATTTATTTTTTATCCGAGAAACGACTTGAACGTTCATGGTTTAAAAACCAACAAAGCTTAAGTTTGCACTGTCTACCAATTCCAGCACTCGGATTTTTAAATTTTTTTTTTATTATATTTTATTTGTTTGAATTTTATTAAGAAATATGCGGAAAAAGGAATTGCACCCATATTTTTTGATCATGAGTCAAACTTGTTACTATTACAATATCCCGCTTATTAAGGCTAAAGTGAGTTGAACACATATATTTACTGTTATGAGCAGTATTCTTTACCAATTAAGATATAGCCTCTTTTATTAAAAATTTCTCTGTATTTAGTTTAGATTAGGCAGGATTCGAACCCGCGATACTAGTGTTGAAAATCCCATGTCTTACCACTTGACCACTAATCCTAGCCCAATGTAAGTATCGCACTTACGTCTATTGATTACAAAACAATTGCATTACTTTTATGCTAATCAGGCAAAAATAGTTAAGGGTAATCTAAAAGAAAGATAATTTTTTATAGAACTACATTAAAAACTTTTTCATTTATGTATAGATGCGCGAAAAAAAGATATAAGAAATAAGATATATAATTAAAGTTTAGTGTATTATGAAATTAGTACTTAGATTCTAAAAATCTCGTGAATCTTACAAACCAAGCCTATTGCCGTGATATTCTATCACGCATATTTAAGAAATATTCTAAGGTAAATTTCGTGCCTATATGCTTTCAGCACTTAATTCTGACTAACTTAGCTTTCCTGCCGTGCCTATGCTATTGAGCATAATTGTACATATGCTTTTTACCTAAGTGAAAGTAACATCCTTGTATAATAAAATTTTATTACACATAAATTAATATTTAAGCACATAAACAACAGGTAAACCATTGGTTAATAAAATTATTAAACACAAAGGAGTAATAACGGTGCTCAAGTTCCTCTCGTACAAGGTTATTCCTTATTATATTCTAATTTCCTCTAGAAGATAGAAACCATACTGTCTCACGACGTATTTAACCCAGCTCGTGTAACTTTTTAATCGACGAACAGTCGTACCCTACTTAGGTCCTGCATCCAAGAGGATAAGTTAAGCCGACATCGAGGTGCCAAACCGCGCAGCCATTTTGTACACTCTTGCGCAAATTAGCCTGTTCAATATGTTATCATAAAATTTTATTTCCGTTTTTCACAAAACGGTTCAGACTATTTCTTCAGTTTATTATATTATATATAGTGATTTTTGGCCAAGTAATAACTTACTACTCAAGCAAAAAAAAATTTTTTTCTTTATAGTAATAGTTAGATTATTTATACACCACTTATTCAACCCTTTACTGCAAAAGACCCTATACGACGTTTAGATGTACGTAAAGAATATTCTACATTAGAATTAGTAAATCCTCTAAATTTAACTCCTGATAATCCTCTGAAAGAAGAATCTATATTTTTTAATCCTCCTTTTCATTTTACTTTATATAAAGCTCTATCAGCTCTATATCTTTTAGTTAATCTCCCTTTAATTTCTAATCTTATTCCAGCCATATCTTTATATTTTATTTTATTAAATAAAATATAATTAAGTAATTCCAAATTTTTGTTTTTAGTATTGGCTCAAAAAGAATTTAGTTGATCTTTTGTTGAAAATTTTTTAGACATTAATTCTGACCTTAAAATTTTTAATCCCAAACAAGTCTGGGCAACATCGATTAAATTCTTTTTATTTCATAAGTTGTTATTAAGTTTATAGAGGTTAATTAAAAGATATCATTTATTTAATAATTTGTCCAAATTATTATTAATATTTACTATAGAAATCACGTTATCTGTTTTATAACGATTACCTAAAATATTAAAATCAACAGTTTTTATAACTCTACTTCTATCTATTTGTTGAATTTTTTTTAAATTTACTTTTCTTAAAATAATATTCATCATTTTTATTGTTTTTATTCTTTTTTTTTTTAATTTTAATGTTAATATTTCTGTAAATATATCTGTATTAAAAACTATAGATTTCAAATTAATAATATGAAATTCTACTTTTTTATTAAAAAATTTACTTATTAATTTACTTAATTTATATAGTAATTTTTCTTCAAATTTGTATTTATTAAGATTTAATTTTAATTTATATCTTCTAAGTAAAATTAATTTTTTTCAAAAAATTAGTTTTAACATCTTTTTATATAGATTACTATTTATATTTCTATAAATTTTTTTTACTCTATTTATTAACAAAGAAAAAGAGTAAAACTTTTTACTTTTAATTAGTTTTTTAATTTTTTTTAATAAAGATACTCTTTCTCGATTATAAGTATAAATAGTTATTATTGCTTTAGAATTAGTATGTTTTATTTCACTTTTACTTACAAATATTTTGTTAAACGATAAACGTTTAACTCTAGAAGATTTATATTTAATAATCATTACTTTATGATTTAAATATAGATTAAAATAATTTCTTATTAATTTATTTATATTTAAACTGTAAACAGGAAAATTTTTTATATAATTATTGTTATAATAATATATAGTATTATTTCATTCTTTAGATGCAGCAGGAAAATATTTAATTTCTCCTATGTGATTTTCTTTTTTATTAAAAGGTATTAATTTTGTATTTTTTTGAATAATATTTTTGACAATTTGTGCATTATATTTAGTAAACTGTGATGAGATAGAGGAATTAATATTATTTTCTTTCAATTTTTTATTCATGTATAGTTCAAAATTTTATTTTTATTCTTTAATTTTTTATTGCTAAAATACCGGTATATATAATAATAAACAGTCGGGTGTGTATAAAAAAAAATAATTTTTTTTAGTCGTTGAACGGTTTTATATAATAATTATATTATTATTATATAAACTTCGCTTCAAATTTGCTTAAATCTAAGTAATCTTTGAAATTAACCCAATTTTTTTTTAATAATTATAGATTGCGTTTTCACATCTATAATATTAAAGGACAATCATCCCTAGCGTAGCTTTTCCAAAAATCCAAGATCTTTCCTTTTTGCATCTTGTGATCCTATGCCCTGCTTACGCAACTGTAAGATTTGTTGTTAATCGAACAGTAAAGCAAGATTAATCCATTAAACTTCGTAAGTATTTTTAACATAACTATTAAAAATAATAGCTAATAATTATTAAATTACATCTAATTTCTCTATAGTGAAATCTTACCTAACCTTATTTACGTCTATAGCTTTTCTATACTACCATAGTTTTATACAAAATAGATTGTATTACATAAGATTAAAGATAATAATATTATCTTTAACTACAAACAATAATTAATAAAAAAAAAATTTTTTATTAAAATACAAATATAAAACTTACATATATTATATGTACGATTTACGTTTAGACACTCCCATTTACTCTTTATGGGGTCTGTGCCCCGCATAAACTGTCTTTTAACAAATGTTCCCTTTTTTCAAGGTTTATAATATAATAAGTATATAAAGGTTTTTCAAATTTATCTCATCAATTACCTTGTAAAATACCAGAAATTATATCCAATAATTAATAACAGTAAAGCTGCATAGGGTCTTCTCGTCTATCTAGAGGTAAGCAGTATCTGCACTGCTATTCCAATTTCACTGAGTCAATCATAGAGACAGCTGTTGTATCGTTACATCATTCATGCAAGACCGCATTTAACGGCCAAGGCATTTCGCTACCTTAGGACCCTCACGTTAAGGCCGCCATTAACCGGGGTTTCCTTCAAGACCAAATTTTTGTTAATTTAGTTAATTCGTTAACCAGCCGGCACCGGGCAGAGATCACACTCTATACTTAGATTTATCATCTTTATGCAAAGTGCTTTGTTTTAATTAAACAGTCGTACAACATTATTTTATGCTTCTTCTCATTTACCTGATATTAATCAAGACTATGAGCCCTCCTTATCCCTAAGTTACGGTAGTCAATTTGCCGAGTTCCTTTATGATTGTTATCTCACTTAACGCCTTCGTATTCTCTACTAGCTTACTTGTCGTAGTTTCTAGGTACGGTTGTTATAACATATGTAGAATGCTCATCTTTTTAGTTTGTTGTAAATATACATATATATTATTAATATTTTCCAGCACACTTTACACTTATAAAATGTTGTTTTTTTAATAATAAGATTTTCTCATTGTTATAGCCTTCAGGCTAAAAACTTAGAGGCCGTTACTTAAATTAACCATAAGCTTTAGGCGAAAAGATAAAAATAAATTTTTACCTTTTTTTTTTATTACTCATGTCACCATTCTCACTTGAGTGGATTTGTTTGGTAGAGGTAAATCAAGATTTTCAAATTATTTTAAATTCTTTATCTTTTTTAGTTAAAACTTTAAATTAAAATTTTAACCTGTTTAACTCTCCTATTCTTTTTTTTTTGAAAAAAAAATCTACTTTTAACTCAACGTTCTGCTACCCCATTATTATAATGTTATTATATAAAATGGACAAGGTTTCGGTATATTGTTTAGATCCGTTAAATTTTCGATGCTTTTAAAAAAATTAATAAGCGCGCTGTTACGCGGTCTTTAAAATATGGCTGCTTCTAAGCCCATCTCCTTATCGACTTAAAAAAAAACCTTCTTAATTTCACTTAACAATAATTTTGGAACCTTAACTCTTGTTCTGGGCTGTTTCCCTTTTGACATACAACCTTATCACTCTATGTCTGAAAATTCAAGATTAATCTTTACCATTTCGAGTCCACAAACTCACCGATAAAATCTCTACGATCCCCCGATGTATACAAAATAAAATGTAATGGTAGAATGTTATAAACATATTATCACATCTTGTCTGAGATTAAGTTCTGTACCTGCTAAGATTTTTCTTAAAATTATCTACTATTATAGATTTCGCAGAAAACCAGCTATTCCTAGTCAGATATTGTCTTTCACTTGCTTATCACAATTCTTCGGATATCTTTACAACGATAACCCGTTCGGACTTTTATAATCCTGATTATAATAAGATCACTAGGCTTCGGGTCTAACTTTAAATACTATTCATTTTTTTGATGATTGGTTTAACTACGCAAATTCTTATTTGCTCGCACTTAATGTTAACTTGGTGACCCATTATGCGAAAGGTACGCTCTTTTTTTTTGAGCTGCTTATAAAATTACTATTTTAATATTTTCCCTCACGGTACTGTGCACTAACGCTTATATATTATATTTAGTCTTTGAGGAAGGTTCCCCATATTATTCAAACAGTTTTTTGACCATTTTACTTAATTATTAGACTAATCTATTTTAATTCTCATTAACTATAGAATCTCTTTTGATTTCTTTTCCTGAAGCTAATAAGATATTTCAATTCGCTTCGTTTACTATCTAATTTATCTTAGAGTCAATATTTATATATTTTAAACAAATTCGTCCTCTTTAATATATAGCCTTTATTCTATAATAATTTCTTTATATACTTAAAAATAATTTAGTTTATATCCTTTTGTTATATTTCTATAAAATTTATAATACTCGGATTATTATGAATCGAACATAACAATTTCCCAACCCAAATGAGATGCCTAACCGCCTGGCTCTAATCCGTAAAAATTTATACAGAGAATATCCGATTCGAACGGATGTAATATATACTATTAAATAAGACTCAAGCTTATCACCTTAGACCACTCGGTCAATTCTCTTAGACTATTTCAATAAATTAAATGTTGTTAATTTTTTTTTTATTTTCCAAGTTAATAACTCACACTTTACAAAATCGACCTTCCAAATTGAAGATAACATAGAATTCATTAATTCCTCAGCGAATCGAACGCTGATACCATTCTTATCAAAAATGTACTTTACCTTTAAGTCAAGGAATTTTTAGCTACTCCCCCTTTTTTACTTTTTTTTTTATAAATATCTTATCAAAATATAACTAAAGAACATTTGTCAGTGTATATAGTATATTCATATACATGAAAGATAGGGAAAGTTATTAAGAAATAGGTGACTCGAACACCCAACCCTCCGTGTGTAAAACGGCTACTCTACCATTGAGCTAATTTCTTTTTATTATTTCACCTATATAAGCTTCTAAAATGAATCGAACATTTATCATAATATTAACAGTATTATGCTCTACCGTTGAGCTATAGAAACTAAGCTATACTTGTCGATTTAATAAAATTAGTTTTGAATTTTATTAAAACCTAATAGATTAAGAAGAAAAATAAATTTTTTGTTATAAATTATATATTTTTTTTACATTAAGAACCTCAATAATAAACAGAAATATATAAAAAAAGTCATACTATATCAACAAAATGTCAATATAATATTCCTGCTTCAAATCCTAAATGATGATTGTCAGTTAAATGGTAATCTAGAATACGTCATAAAGCCACACTTAAAAAGATGGTACCTATTATAACATGAAATCCATGAAATCCTGTACCAAAGAAAAAACAAGAACCAAAAGCACCATCACTAATAGTAAAAGAAGATACACTATATTCAACTCCTTGTAAAGCTGTAAATATTATTGCTAATATAACTGTTGCTATTGAACCATATAAAGCACCTTGTCTTTCTCCTTGAATTAATGAATGATGTGCATAAGTGATTGTTGCTCCACTAGATAATAATATTACAGTATTTAACAAAGGTAGTTCAAAAGGATTTACAGGTTCTATACCCAAAGGAGGTCATTGAGCACCTAACTCTACAGTAGGAGTAAGAGCACTATGAAAAAATGCTCAAAAAATGGCTAAGAAAAATAATGCTTCAGAAACTATAAAGAGAATAACTCCTAAATTAAGTCCTCTTTGTACAGCTAAAGTATGATCTCCTAAAAAAGTTGCTTCGGATATAATATCTCTAAATCAAAAAGACATTGAACACACTAATAAATATAAAGCTAAATATATAAAAATATACCCATTAGAAAAATTATGCATAGATAGAGCTGTACTTGTAGTCAATGAAAAAAGAGAAATACTTGTATAAAGAGGTCAAGGTGAAGGAGATACTAAGTGAAAAGGATGATGTTGAAAAATACTTCTAGTTATATTTGTCATGGAATTTTTTTTTATTAATTAAAATTTTTAGTTAAACATGATTGCAAAGTGCATCTTCTACTTAAATATCTACTAAAGTGAATCTTAGAGTATAAACCCCTTTTTTTAGGAAGAAAAGGACTCGAACCTTCGACAGCTAAAAAGCTATTGAGTTTACAGCTCAACCCGTCAACCTACAAACGGAACCTTCCTTATTATATAATTTAAAAATTATATAAATTTTTTATAGTTAACATCTAATTAATCCCGTGCAACTTCCACTACACGAACCGTATTTCGACTTAACACTAATCAGAATCGCACATACGAAGAATCCTAAAATAACATCTAAAACTAATTTATTTACTTATTTATAATAGAAGAGCAAACTTATTGCACCAATTCCTTTCAGCATGCGACGAGTGGTTAGTACCAATCCAAGAATATATTCACCGTGACATGGTGATTCACGATTACTAGCAATTACTTATTCATATAGTCGAGTTTCAGACTATAATCCATATTTATTTTATCCTATTTTGTGAGATTAGCTTAAACTTACATTTTTGCCTCTCTTTGTTTAGGAATATGTGGCACGTCTATAGCCCACAATATACAGGCCATGATGACTTGTCTTAGTCCCTTTTATCAAAACTTCTTTTAGGTAAAAAAGTTTTAAGCAGCTTTATCAAAAAATTTTTACAAATAAAGCAAGGGTTTTTGTTAATTTCATGGCCGTAACCACAATTTCACAACATTAACTGAAAACAGCCGTGCAACTCTTATAATCATTTAAATTGTGGTAAGGTTTTTCGTGGGTCATCGAATTAAACAACATACTTCACTGCTGGTGTAAGAAACGGTCTAGTGATTTCAGTTCCCGCGTTGCCACGTTACTCTTGAGGTGAAATGCTTACACTTTCATTTATAGACTAAGTATTAACCTAACCTATGGCATTCATCATTCTCTGCAAAGACTACTAGGGTATCTAATCCTGTTTGTTTCCTGTGCCTTCGTCCTTCAGCGTCAGTTATTACATAAAAGGCTGCCTTCGCCTTAATCAGTCCCTATAGTATCAAAAAATATTATCTCTCCTCCATAAGTACTACCTTCTTGTATATAACTCTAGTTTAAATTGTCCCTTTTTCAGGCTAATTTTTCCGCTTAAGTACCCTTTAAACCTATTAAAGATGAATAACACTAGTCTCTTATGTATTGCCGCGACAGCTGGCACATAATTAGCCAAGACATAAATATATATTGTCATTATCAATTATATATATAGAATTTTATTCGATTAAAATCGATTTAACCTCCGTTTCCACTTACGTTTTCACTTTTTTCAATCTATCCCTAAGGTAGGCCATTCCTCCAAGTTGCCAGTTCAGCCGTTAGGCCATTGACCAAGATTCCCCACTGCTGTACTTACTTGCCTTGGGATTTTTTCATCCCCAATGTGGTCGATCAACCATTTCAGCTTCGACTAAGAAAATTCTTGGCTTGTTAAGCCATTACCTTAACAACTACCTATCTCTACGATATATCTTGTCCATCTTAAAGGGGTATTACCCTTTATTTAATATTATGAGGTATCTTATTTACCTCCCTTTAAGGTAGCCCGATAATTCAATACTCACCTGTTCACCACTTTTAATTAAATTCATATAGATATGTATAAATATATACATATCGTAATTATATTAAACGTTCGATTAGCATGTGTCAAGCATTTGGACAGCGTTCATTCAGAGCCATCACCAAACTCATCTAAAATTTACGAACAATCCTATAAATTCATATAGGAATTATACGTATAATTAATTAATAAATATTATTTCCTATTCATTATTTGAATGGGATATATTATTAATAGTTGACATATAGTCAGTTGAAAAAAAAATAAATAATATTTTGCCTTAGGTGCCCAAAACCACTAAATCCAAAAAAGGAATTTAATGGATAAAAATTTTCTTTTTTAAATGAACGTCCCTTTTAGTAACGCCCCTTCCTCGCGCTAGATCGTTATTATCAACCTCCAGAATATAATATTTTTATATTAATTTAAATATCATAAATCTGGCTGTATAATATCCGGGCTCTTTTATTTAAATATTCTAATTAAAAAAAATAGAATTTTTATGTTTAAGTTTTTTTTTATTCCTTTCTATAAAATTTAGAAAAATTTAATTTTTTATCTTTTCTATATTTCTATAAAATTTATAATCTCTAAGGTACAATAAAAAAATTTTTATCATCTTAATAATTATAAATTTTTTAAATAAACTATGTAAAGATAAATATAAACTATATCCTGTAATATTAATCTTACTAAAAAAAAAGTCTATATATAAGTTTTGTTCTTTCATTTTTAATTTTTATTTAATATTGAAATACTAAATAATATTTTATTATTTTCTTCATAAAACTTTATTAATAAAAAAAAAATTTTTTTTTATATATTTTATTAACAATAATTTTCCTTTAATAGCATTATCCTTTAAATTAAAACATAATTTATAATAGAAATTTTCTAAAAAAAAATAAAATCTAAAGTTTTTTTTTAATTTTAATGTAGATCTAAACCATCTTTAATATAACTACAAGTTAAAACAACAAAAACTTGAGCTTGTATTACTGCTATAGCTAACTCTAAACCTGAAAAAGCTATTATAAAAGCTAAAGGAATTAATCCTAAAAAGAAAAAAATTATACCTGAAGACATAATATTAAAAGTAAAACCAGCTAATATACTTAATAACATGTGTCCACTCATTATGTTAGCACCTAATCTAAGCCCTAATGAAACATTTCTTGAAATGTAACTTATAAATTCAATTAAAACTAATAAAGGCAATAAAGCTAAAGGACAACCCGCAGGTACTAATAAAGAAAAAAATTCAAAACCGTGTTTTTGAAAACCTAATATTGTAGCCCCTAGAACAATAGTAAAACTTAATGAAAATGTTAATATAAAATGACTAGTTGATGCAAAACTATAAGGAATCATACCTATTAAATTATTTACCAGTATAAAAATAAATAAAGTGTAAATAAAAGGGAAATAAATTTGACCATTTTTGGAATTTATTTGGTTAGTTACTATACTATGTATAGTGGCGTATAATGATTCTTTACCTATTGATCAAGAATTGCTTACTAATTTATCATAGTTTGTACTTAACAAACTTAATACTAATATGAAAAAAAACCCTACTGTTAAATAAAATCCTATATTAGTAATAGAAAATTGAAAACTACTAAGTTGAGGTGCCTCTATACTTATTAAATTTCTTATTTCAAATTGACTTAAAGGACTAAGTATTTCAGTTGCTATGTAACCTTGAATAACAGTAAAACTTAAAGTACCCATTTGTACTTCAAGTATAATTAATAAACCTTAAAATTCAACCCATCTATACACACAAGATCCACTAAAACTAGTAAAGATAAATTATGCTAATATTTCGTATAAATTAGTATATTCATGAGGAATATATCCATCCCATAATTACCAATAGGAATATTATAAAAATTTTTAACTTTACCTTAAAATGACATAGTTATATAAAAACAAATAGCGTAATTTTATAAAATTAAACTATAACTTTTATTTTAATTTTTAGTTATCCTTTGAAATTATGATTATCAAAAAGTTTTGATATAAAAATACGTGATAAAAATAAACGAACAAATCTAGGTAATATATATTTAGATAATATATAAACTGTAATAATAATAATTATAAAAGCAAAAGTTATTTCATTTATAAAATAAAAAGGTATTAATTGAGGCATGATGATATATATTATATTTATAATTTAATACTTTTTACTCCTAGTATTAACGTAACAAAAAAGAAAAAATTTTTTTTCGAAAGGATAATAAAAATTTCGAAGTTTTAGGCTAAAGAAGTTTTTAGTCTAGTTTTTATATAATATAAATTAAACTTGCAACTGAATAATGTAAACCGTCCAAAATATATGAAGGATAAATACCAAATATAACGGTAAATAAAACTAAAATAAAAAGAATTAAAAATTCTCTTTTAGTTAGATCACTTATATTTTGTTTAAATAGTTTACTAAATAAACCTCCAAAAGCTATTCTATTAAACATATATATTGTATATGCTGCTGAAAAAATTATAGAAGAACTTGCAAAAACACCTAATATAGGTAATCTTTCAAATACTCCATAAAGTGACATAAATTCTCCGATAAAATTTAATGTTAAAGGGGCACCACAATTACCTAAACATAGTATAAAAAATAATATAGAAAATAAAGGCATTAATTGTGTTATACCTTTGTAGAAATAAATTAATCTAGTACCTGATCTATCATATAATACACCTCCTGCACATATAAATAAACCGCTAGAAACAAATCCGTGGGCTAAACCTAAAAGTATACCACCTTCAATTCCTTGAATTGTATTACTAAATACTCCTATTAAATATACTGCGGCATGAGAAACAGAACTATAAGCAATTAATTCTTTTATGTCTGTAGTTCTTAATGTACTAAAACTAGCATATATTATTGTAATGATACCTATTATATAAACAATAAAAGTATAATTTAAAGAAGCTTTAGGTAATATAGGTAAAATTAATCTAAAAATACCGTATAAACTTAATTTCAAAACTATAGCTGCAAGTATTATACTTCCCCCCAATGGAGATTCAACATGAGCTTTTAATAATCAATTATTTAAAAAAATAGTAGGAGTTTTTACAGCAAAAGCTATAAATATACCACAAAACAAAAATACTTGTGTAGTATAATCAAAATTTGTTTTGAATAATGCATCAAAATCTGTTGTTCCCATTATAGAAGATATAGTTAAAATTGATAGTAATAAAAACAAAGATCCTCACAAAGTATATAAAAAAAAGTAAAAACTTGCTCTTACTTTGTTACTAGATCCGAATAAACCTATTAATATAAATAAAGGGGGTAATATACTTTCGAAAAATATATAAAATAATAATATATCTAAAACTAAAAAGACAGCTAGTAATAATGTTTCTAATAATAACATTATTATTAAATAAGATCTAATATTTTCAGTTATAGAGTTTCAATTAGATAATAAAGCTATAGGCATAATTATAGTAGTCAACATTATAAAATATATAGATATTCCATCTATACCTAAATAAATATCAAAATAACTTAAATTATAATGTTCTTGTACAAATTGAAATTGGTTAGTATTAAAATCAAATAATATATATATTACTAAAGATATAATTAAGTTAATAATAGATGATATTAAAGCAATATTTTTAGCAAGAATATTACCATATATTACTTTGGATTCTGAAAAATTATTTAAACCTGATCCAGATTCTGAAGAATTTGAGTCTTCAGATTGATAAGAAACAACACTAGTTATTAAAAATATTCCTATCATAGGTACTAATAATAAACAAGATAATAACATATTAGAACCTAATAAAGATAGTGTTTTTATACTTTCTAAAAATATTTAGTTAAATTTACAACATAATTATCCATTATGATAGAGATAAAGTATTACTATGATTAAAACAAAAAAAAACTAAAAAATACAAGGTCTAGTTTTAGGACTTTATGGTTTTTTTAGTAAGTTTATCTGATTGAATTTAAAATAGATTTTGATTTAATGGTAATACATCAAAAGTATATAAAAGAGACGGTGCCATAAGGATTAAAGCAAATAAAATAGGTAATAAAACTGTTCAACAAAAAGCCATTAGTTGATCAAAACGTATTCTAGGAAAAGAAGCTCTTACTCATATAAAAACAAATACCATAATAGAACTTTTTAAACCTAAACTTAAACCATAAAATAATCCTATTCATATAGAATTACTTAATAAATTTTTGATAGAATATTCTATTAATGATATTCACTCTACTTCCATAAATAATAAATTAGAAAATAAAATCTCAAGAATGCTGAAAACAACTAAATAATCAAATAACAAGTAACCACCTATAAATAAAATACTTGTAAGTATACACATTAAAAGAATACTACCGTATTCAGCTAGAAAAAAAAATACAAATACAACTGCAGCATGTTCTGTCATAAACCCACTAACTAACTCTGATTCAGCCTCAGCTAAATCAAAAGGAGCTCTATTAGTTTCAGCTACAGAACCAATAAAAAATATGATAAATATAGGAAGTAATGGGAATATAAAGAATATTCCTTTTTGTGCTTCTATTATTGTAGTTATATTTAAACTACTTGTAAAAAATATTACAATTAATATAGCTGAACTTAATACTAATTCATAACTTATTAATTGAGCAGTACTTCTTAAAGAACCTAAAAAAGCATATTTACTATTAGCACTTCATCCAGCTAATAATATACCATATGTTGCTAAAGATGAAACTGCTAATATATATAATATACCTAAGCTAAAATCACTTATAGTTAAACTAGGTCCATAAGGTATTACTGCATATCCTAATAATGAAAAAATTAATGTTATAACAGGACCTAAGAAAAATAAAATCATGTTTGCTTGTGTAGGAGCTACATATTCTTTCAAAAGAAGTTTTAAAGCATCAGCAAATGCTTGAAGTAATCCATAATAACCTACAGCATTTGGACCTAGTCTTCTTTGCATACTTGCCATAGTTTTTCTTTCAGCAATGGTTACATAAGCTATAGCAAGTAAAGATGGAACTAATATTAACAATACTTCTACAAGGTTAATTACAGTAATAATATTAAAATATTTTATCATTATTTTTATATTTATTTAATAATTTTATTTTATTAGTACATATATGGACAAATACTCAACATAAAAACTAAATAAAGATATTAAAAACAAAAATTTTATATTTATAATATACAATAAAAATATAAAAAAAAAATACCTATCTTAAAGATATGAAAATTTAATTTAAATTAAATATAAAATTTAATAGGATCTAACGGATTTGAACCGATATCTTAATGATTAAAAGTCATATGTAATTACCGTTATACTAAAATCCCTCTATTGATTAAATCAATATTGAACTAAAACTTTATAAAATCAAGAGCACTCAGATTTGAACTGAGAAATTAAAGGTTGAAGCTTTCTATTTTACCATTAAATTATACTCTTACAACCTATGGCTAAAAAAAATCTATTAATAGATTTTTTAGTTAAGTTTATTTATGTAAAATAATCGTATTAATTAAAATTTATTCTGGGCTCTGCGATCCTATATACTTTAAAAAGAAGAAAAAACTAAAACAAAAATAAGTTTTATTAACAAAAAACGGAAAGAAGGTGGTTCGAACACCCAGGTGTAATACACAATATTTAGCAAATATCTTACCCTACCAATGGAAACCTTTCCTTTAATCGAATTAGATCGGATTTGAACCGATATCTCCTTTCGTGACAAGAAAATTCTTTACCAATTAAGTTACTAATTCTTTTTTTACGGTTAGTCGGACTTGAACCGACATACTCTGTTTGGAAGACAGTAATCCTACCATTGAATGATAACCGTTTATTAATCTTTTTGTTTTATTGTAATTATAATAGCACCTACCATTGCTAATAATAAGATATAACTCGTGATTATTAGTCATAAATTATAAGTAGTATACATAATATTACCTATACTACTTATATTTGTATTTTCTATTAAATTTTTATCCCATGTTTGACTTGTTACTAATAAAGGAAAATCACTAAACAAAATTTTTAATCATGTATTTTTTATAAATTCTTCCATATTATTATATGTATTAATATAAATATTTCCATATTTAGCTACATCATCAAATAATGAGAATAAATAATTAAATACAAGCCCTGTTACAATAGCTAGATTTATACTATTTCGAGTATTACTTTGTAATTCACTTGTTCTAACATTAATTAACATTAAAATAAATAAAAATAGTATAGATACAGCCCCTATATATACAATTATATATGATAATCCTATAAAAGTCAAATCTAGTAAAATTAAATAAGAAGCAATACTAGAAAATAACAATATTAAAAATAATACAGACACAATAGGGTTTTTAGATATAATAACAAATATTCCAAAAAGTATAGTTATTAAAGACAGGAAATACAAAAAAAGCACTTCATAACCGTTTGTTCTTATATCGTTAATTATAAATAGAGAATGAGTAATAAAATTAAAATAAATAAGAATTTTTACCCAATAGGAGTGATATGTTTATAATGTACTAAGCTATTTAATTTCGTTCTCATTTATTTTGGAGGTAAATGAATAGTTTAAAACTATACTTATTCTCATTTTAGATTCGAACTAAAATTAGAATATTAGAAGTATTCTGTTCTACCATTAAACTAATGAGAGTTTTTAATTATAATAAAATTTTAAACTTTTTATTTCAGTCTTAAAAAATTCTTTTTTATAAGCATTAAACTCTAAGAATTATAAAAACATCACTTATTATAATTAAAAATAATAATCTATTTACCTTTCTATAATATTTATAATTATAAATATAAAGATTAGGATTAAAATTTAAAAGGCTAAACTTAAACTAAATACCTTTATCTCTAATAATTTTTTTCACATCTTTAACTCTGAACAGGTAAAGATACAAAAGCATGAGGTTTAGGTGGACTACTTAATGCTCATTCTAAACTAGGATAACTCCTGTTTAATAAGGCTTGAAGAGTATCTGTGTAGTATTGTGGAGTCATTCAAGGATATCTAGTTACAGATTTTCCATCTACTAATTGTAAATAAACAATATGTAAAAATAGTCCTGCAGCTGCAACACTAACAATAGACCCAAAACTACTTATAATATTTCATCCTGCAAAAGCATCAGGGTAATCACTTATTCTTCTAGGCATTCCTTGTAGACCTAAGAAATGTTGAGGGAAAAAAGTTAAATTAACTCCTATAAATAACAATCAAAATTGAACTTTAGATAACATTAAGTTGTAATTTAAACCTAATAATTTAGGTACTCAGAAATATCACCCGCTAAACATCGCAAATACTGCACCCATACTTAATACATAATGAAAATGAGCTACTACGTAGTAAGTATCGTGGAAGGCAATATCTAAAGATGCATTAGCTAAAACAACACCTGATAATCCTCCAATTGTAAACATGAATACAAATCCTAATGCAAATAACATAGAAGGAGTTAATTTTAAAGAACCCCCATAACATGTTGCTAATCATGAAAAGATTTTAATACCTGTAGGAACAGCAATAATTAATGTAGCAGCAGTGAAATATGCTCTTGTATCTACGTCTAGACCAACTGTATACATATGATGACTTCAAACAATGAACCCTAAAATACCAATAGACATCATGGCATAAACCCGAGTTTTAGACTTTGATCTTATTCATCTCCGCCAGTACTGTCAAGACCAGGCTGGTCCATTAAATCCTGAGCTATTTCACTTGGTTTCTCTAAATTTGATACTAATTCTTTTTTAAATTCGTCTTTTTCTTTTTTAGATTTTCTAATATCTTCTATAATCTCTTGTTTTCATTTTAATCTATCTTCTTCATACTTATTTTTATCCCCCAAAGGAAATTTGGATTGAGCCCGCAAATTTGTATCCATATCTTCTTCCGCTTTTTGGTATGTTTGTCTAATATTTTTAAATCTTTTTTCCTCTATACTTGTTAAATCTTTCAGGGAATCTACACATAGACTATCTTTATGCTTTTCTTGATATTTACCCAGACTAGCTTGATGCTTAGTTGTTATATCCTCAAGTTTAGCAAGAAAATCACGCATAACTTCACCTGTTTTTTTATCCTCGGGTAAACTATTTACAGATTCCGATAAACGATTACGAAATTTAGTTTCTATATCCAAGTTCTCTTTTTGTATTTTAACTCTTTTTATCCACATATTATTTATAAAATTATCTTCATTTTCAGATATTTTATTTTTTTCTTCTAATTGTTTTTTTAGATCTAACTCTTTTTTTACCTGTTCTAGCTGTTCTTTATATTTATTAACTTTTTCAAAAATTTTATCTACATCTGTTTGTTTTTGTGCAGAAGAAGTAAAATTTTTTATTGTAAAAAAGTAAAAAAAATTTTTAGGTTGCTCTGGAAATTTATATAATAGATTGGTCAATCTACTTCTGTTAATTTTAAAAATAGTATTATAAACAAAGACTTTGGGTTTTAATTATTTGGTGTCACTTAGTGAGTGTCCTTTTTAAATTGGTAACTACTTAATCCTTTCACTATTAAAATTAGAATTGGGATATAAATATCCACAATAATACAAAAAAGTAATAACTAAAGTAGGGATTTTGGTCCTACTCGTTTTGTCAATTTAGCACTTATATCATATTATTTTATTAATGATACAAATAGAACTCTAAACTCTAGCTCAGACTTGTGACCCAAGCTCTTTTTCATAAAATAATTGGTCTTTTAATAGTTATCCGAATATTTATATCAATTTATTAAGAAATATTCTAGTAGACACTCTTGTCGTTAGCTTCAACTAGGGTATGTAATTGAAAATGAATAAGGGTAGGGGGTCAGCCTTCTTATTATTTTGCTATCATGAATATGCTGTCAATCTACATAGCTTTCGCTCACTAAGACTAGTGAATTTTATTAGGGAAATACTCCGTAAATCTAAACTTATTGCAAAAAAACCTTAATATACATTGCAAAAAAATCCTAATATACATTGCAAAAATATAGCAATTAAATAGTCAGCTTGAAAAAAACAAATGAAATATTAATATATACTAAAAAATATATAGAAAAAAAAAACAAGTAATAACTAAATAAAATATAGAATAAAAATAGTTTTTATAAAGAATAAAAAGGGGTAAATAAATATTAAGAAAAAGTTTAGTAAATTAAAGAAAAAAAAGATTTGTGAAAAATTAGATAACATTCTAAAAGATAAAAAAAGAACAAAAGAAAAGTACAAATCCAAGTGAAGAATTTAAATTATTTTCATGGTAAAAACCACTAGATCTAGCTATCCTATTTATTTGATCCTTCAGTTTAGACTTATAAGTCTAAAACAACAAACCTCTTTCAAGGCTACTTAGAGTATACCTTAAACATAAAAATATTATTTTTTATGTCCAGTATCGTCTACTCGTTGCTCTTTTATCCTATCCCTAGATGAATAGGAACTTAGATCCGCGATTACCCATTTACTATTTTATAGTTATAATTAAGCTTGTTACTATCTCTTATACATTACTATAAGCCCTTTGAAAGTTACCTTTCATTGTTAGTACTTAATTCTTTAGGGCTTCCCCGGAGTTTGATACCGATGAACTTATAAAACTTGCTAAAGGTTTTTAAATTCCTATATATCCAAATACTGATTTATTGGAATTAGCTGAGATAGTTGTACTTATTATACCAAAACCTGGTATAATTAATATGTAAACTTCAGGATGTCCAAAAAATCAAAAAAGATGTTGGAATAAAATAGGATCACCCCCACCAGCTGTTTCAAAGAATGATGTATTAAAATTTCTATCTGTTAACACCATAGTGATTCCTCCTGCAAGCACAGGTAAAGATAATAATAATAATACAGCTGTAATAACTACAGCTCATCCAAATAAGGCTAATTTATGTAATCTTATACCTGGAGTTCTCATATTAACTATAGTAGTAATAAAATTAATAGCCCCTAATAAACTACTAACCCCTGATAAATGTAAAGCAAATATAGCTAAATCAACACTAGGTCCACTATGACTTTGTACCCCTGATAATGGAGGATAAATAGTTCATCCTGTCCCTGCTCCTCCTTCTATACTAGCAGAAAATACTAATAATAGTAAAGAAGGGGGTAATAATCAAAAACTTATGTTATTTAATCTAGGGAATGCCATGTCAGGTCCTCCTACCATAAGAGGCATTAAAAAATTACCAAATCCACCTATTAATGCAGGCATAACCATAAAAAAAATCATAAATAAAGCATGAGCTGTTATTATACTATTATATAACTGGTTATCTGCTATATATTGAACACCAGGTCCGCTTAATTCTAATCTAATTAAAACAGAAAATGCGGTACCTATTAATCCGGAAAATAATGCAAAAATTAAATATAAAGTTCCAATATCTTTAGCATTTGTAGATAATAATCATCTTTCATTCGATATTGATATAGAAGAAGAAAGTTGCCTATTTTTTGCAGGATCATATTCAGGATTATTTTCTTTAATATCAAAGTTAAAAATATCTCACAGAATTTTCAAAAGAAATTCCATTAGTTAGTAAGCTGATTAAAATATAAAAGGTTTTTGGGAAATTGAACATCCAACTTAATATAAGAGGTATAAATATAAATCTTTTTAATTAAAGGTTATTTTTAGAAATTTCTAAAAATAAAAAAAAAGTTCTTTTAGTAATACTAAATAACTAGGATCACTAAAATGACTTTAAATAGTATTTTTATTTTGCAATAAATCTGTTAAAGTATTTTCGAAAAGACTAACCAAAGATATTAAACCAAAATAAATAAAGTAAAAACCTGTACTTACTTGTCCCAGAGTTATAAAGGGATCTTCTACATGTTTAGCTCCTAATATATCTAAACAAATAAAATTTGCAATAAATATTCAGAAAATTAATTTACTAAAAGGTCTAAATTGTAAACCTCTTGATCTACCAAAATCTACAAAAGGTAAAACTAATAATATTAATAATGCACTAAACATAGCTATAACACCTAATAATTTATTAGGTATAGATCTTAATATAGCATAAAAAGGAAGAAGATATCATTCAGGAACAATAGCTGCTGGTGTTTGCATAGGATTTGCCATTATATAATTCTCACTATCACCTAATACATTAGGCATAAAGAATACGAACATACTTAAACCAAATATAAAAATAAATATAGTAATTAAATCTTTAAATAAATAATAAGGAGCGAATGGTATTCTATCATAAGTACCTGATATACCTAATGGGTTACCTGATCCAGCTGTATCATGAAGGGCTATTAAATGCATTAAAACTAAAGCTGCTAATACAAAAGGTAATACAAAATGTAATGCAAAGAATCTATTTAATGTCGCATTATTAACAGAAAAACCTCCTCAAATGAACTCAACAATATCTTGTCCAATTCATGGTATAGCACTTATAAGATTAGTAATAACTGTTGCACCTCATAAAGACATTTGACCATATGGTAAAACGTAACCCAAAAAAGCTGTACCCATCATAGCAATAAGTATTATAGTACCTATAGCTCAAACTAAAGTTCTTGGAGCTCTATAAGATCCGTAATACATACCTCTACCTACATGTAAATACACTAAAAAGAAAAAGGCTGATGCTGTATTACTATGTAAATAACGAATTAATCATCCATTATTTACATCTCTCATAATATGCTCTATAGAATTAAACGCTTCTAACACATTGGGGCTGTAATGCATTGCCAATGTAACACCTGTTATGATTTGTATAATTAAACAAACAGCTAGTAATGAACCAAAATTTCACAAATAACTTATATTACTTGGTTGTGAAGCATCTATAAGATATGAATTAGCTAATTTTAATAATGGATGGCTCTTTAATATTCTCATAATTTTTTTAATAAACAATAAATTATAAATTAATCTTTATAAAAAAAAAAGTCGTTTAGAAAAAAAAAAAAAAATATATTAATCTTTTTTTTTTTATTATAAAAAATGTCTAAATAAACATAAATGCATATAAGATTCAAACTTATACTTTGATAACCATATTATATTTTTTTACCATTAATTTAATGCACTTTTTAAAAAATTTAAATTATAATTTTTTTTAATTTA
>Ga0105237_10001592_pt1 | contig 29555 bp, 19 predicted proteins | sample KBSC24metaG_FD_81520 | JGI IMG/M metagenome (GOLD analysis project Ga0105237, IMG submission 81520) | Corn rhizosphere microbial communities from Kellogg Biological Station, Michigan, USA - KBS C2-4 metaG | ecosystem: Host-associated > Plants > Roots > Rhizosphere > Soil | place: Michigan, USA... | reverse complement strand
TCCATGTCTTGTTTTTTTCATACCTTAGCAAGAGTTAAATGTTAGATTAAATAGCCTCCCACGGCTGTTTACTGTCTTTTACGAATACGGAGAATGCTGCAAACATTCTCCGTTTAATTTTTTACGTAGTTATTTTCATATGCAGCAGTTTTTAGTTTAGTTTATGGCAATACCCTCTAATCGCCGCACGCGATCAAGGTTTTATTAAAACTTCATTCCTCCGGACCACATATTTGAAGTTCCCCGACAATTGCAGCGCATACAACACCTCTGTCAGATTGTCGTCATCAAATACACCGGTGTACTCAATATTTTTCAGCTCATCTCCCTGTATGATCACCTTCACCCCATACCAGCGTTCCAGCTTCAACGCCACCTCGCTCAGGGTCTCTCCGTCAAATACTAATTTATTCTTCGTCCAAAGCACCTCGGAAGCTATGGTATCCTTGTTCAAATGATGCACCTGTGTCAGGGTCATGGCCGCCGGCTTCTTCCGCACATCGACAGCCCGTATGCTGTCGCTTTCCACCAGTACGCTGTCATTGCTGACAATAAGCTTTTCATTGGGCTTTAGAAATATCCGCTTGTCCGCATTGGCCTTTAATGTTACTTCTACCGCGCCCCGGATCAGGGAGGTCTCGGTCACCTTCTCTTCCGGATATGAGCGGACATTGAACGCCGTGCCTAGTACTTTTATATCCACCGTCGCGGTATGTATGATAAAGGGACGCGCGTTGTCCTTCACCACATCAAAAAAAGCTTCGCCCGTCAGCCTGACCTGGCGGGTAGCGCCGCCAAAATCATTATCGTACGAGATATTGCTGCCCGAATTGAGCCATACCTGCGTCCCATCCGGCAGCTGCAATTTTGATTTGGAACCATTTTTAGTGCTGACAAAATTCCCCGAGGCCAGCGGCGCGGGGGTTGCTTCCTTCACACCACTGCGAAAAAAAACTATGGCGAGACAGGCGGCGACTGCCGTCGCCCCCAACAGGGTCCATATCTTCCCGTACCGGCGCGGCTTCATATCCACTTCGGGGCGGGCCACTTCAGGGCGGGCCACTTCGGGGCGGGCCGTATGATAAAAAGGCGTATTCTCCACCGTATCATCGCTCAATCGCTGCAAATGTCTGTTGAACAGCTCATCTGTATTCTCTTCAGCCTCCACTCCCTTGCTCCTCCATACGCTCTCGACCGATGCCGCCTTTAGAGCTATATCAGGATGTTGCCGCAACAGATCATTCAGCTCCTCCAGCTCGTGATCCGCAGCTTCCCCCGACATTTTCAGGATCAGCAGATGCCATATTTTTTCATTGTCCATTCGAAAAGAATTACTCCCAGCTTGTGCGGGGCCATATCAATAAGACACAGTAATGGAGCCGGCATACTAAAGGAAGGAAAAATAAATGGGGGCGCCCGTGCAGGGATCTGATTATCAGGACTGTCTCGCCCTCGTCCGCGCCGCAGGTACATCCAGCTGCGTAGCGGCAGCGATCTTTTTGACCGCAATGACCAATTGATTCCGCACCGTAAATTCGGAGATATTCAGGATGGCAGCGACCTCCTTATGTTTCAGACCACTCTCCCGCACCAATTGAAAAATGATCTTGCATTGGGACGGCAGTGTAAGGATAGCCTGCTGGATACGCCTGGCCAGCTCTGCTGTAATAAAGAGCTCTTCCGCATTGTCAAAGTTCGAGATATTCTCTACTTCGATGGTGTCCAGGCTCACTTTCGGATACTTGTAGTTCCGGGTGATATGATTGATGGATAAATTCTTGGCGATGGTATAGAGGAAGACGGTAAGGTTCTCGATGGCCAGCAGCTCATTCCGGATACGCCATAGCTTGATAAACACGTCCGAGACGATCTCCTCGGCCACTTCCCTGGACTTAATGATGGAATAGGAGAAGTAGAACAGTTCTCTATGCAGGGTGTCATACAGCGTGCGGTATGCCGCCATGTCATCACAGAGGGCTATCTTTCTCTGCAACTCGGCTATCAGTTCTTTCTTCTCCATGCTTAGTTTTGGACACTATTTCTTATGCCTGATCGCCTGCGAAGTGGCGACTGACTTTTCCTTGTTCATCCAGACGGTCATCTCCCCCGCGCCCCTGTTGGCCCAGGTATAGTAGGGTATCATCGTGACAGGCACCGCCTTTGTTGCGCCGGAAGCGCTGTCCTTTCGAACCCCCTCCCCCTTCAGCACCGTGATCCTTCCTAACTCGCTGTCCTGCGTCACCGGCTCCAGCTTCACACCTGCAGGGAGCGAAATATCGCTGACCTTCCCTCCATTGTCCTTCCATTCGAGGCAATACATCAACGGACCACGCTGTACCGCCACCTTGCCGGCATCTTCCTGCAAATGGGCATTGGCCTGTACTTGCCGCACGGGCATCAACAGGTTCATCGTGATCTTATCCCCTTTTTTCCATTTGCGCTCCAGCACGGCATAGCCGGATTCTATTTTGTAAGGCACCCGCTCGCCATTTATCCGGATCAGCGGCTTACCCTCCATCTGATTCGTGAAGGAATACAACGAAGAAGGGATCTCTTCGCCAACCACCCATCCGGGAATTCTAATCCGCAGTGTCAAAGGTTGTGCCGCTGCCACACCAGATGATCCCGTCGCCGGGGACAAGGTAAATGACAGATGCCCATCCCAGGGGTAGTTATTCTCCTGCACGATCTCCAGCGGCCCATCGGCCATATTCACAGTCGTCCTGCTGCTGATAAAAAGATTAACGTACAGATCGTGTTCCTTCTGCGCGTATATATAACCCGGCAGGGATGGCAGCAGACGCAATATATTGGTGGGACAGCAGGAACATTCAAACCAGCCGGAACGCTGCCGCTCGAGGGCATTATGCGAAAACCCATCGGTGACCTGCATGGCATTCGTATAGAAAAATGACTTGCCATCCAGCCCCACACCGGAAAGCATCCCATTGTAAAGGACCTTTTCCATCAGGTCGATATATTTCGACTCCCCATGCAGCAGGAACATTCTTTGATTCCAGTATACATCTCCAATGGCGGCGCAGGTCTCATTATAGGCCGTCCCGTTGGGCAGCTGATAATCCTCGCCGAACCGCTCACCATCAGGTACGGAGCCGATGCCGCCCTGCACATACATCTTTTTGTCCGTCATATTATTCCATAGCCTGTCCACCGCCGCCACATATCGCTGATCCCCGGTCAGAGCCGCCACATCCGTCATACCCGAATACAGGTACATGGCCCGGACAGCATGTCCTTCCACTTCATCCTGGGCCACTACAGGCTTCTCATCCTGCCAGTACTTGCCATTCTTCCACTCGTCGGGGTTGCTCTTGTCGTAAGCACGCTTGCCGCGGGCGTCGATAAAGAATTTTGCCAGCTGCAGATAGTCGGTCCGGCCCGTGATACGATACAGCTTCACGAGGCCCATCTCCACGATCTCATGACCAGGGGCAACCTCCCTCTTCCCGGGGCCAAAGGTGCGTACCAGCAGGTCCGCATTTTTCAATGCTATTTCAAGCAGATTGCGCTGCCCCGTTGCCAGGTAGTGCGCCGCTGCCGCCTCAAAAAGGTGACCGGAATTATACAATTCATGACTCAGCTCATGTTCCTTTACCCACCTGTCGGGTCCCGACCATTCATGGGGATGAAGACTGTCGATGGTTCGCGCCGTATACAAATAGCCGTCCGGCTCCTGCGCCTTTGCCACCGTGTCGATCAATGCGTCCACATACGCCTTCAATAAGGGGTCGGGATGCACGGCCAGCGAAAAAGAGGCCCCCTCCAGTGTCTTGTAGATATCGGTGTCGTCAAATGGGAATTTCGTACCGAACTTACCCTTGTGCTGCGCAGCCATGACAAAGTTCTGTACCCTTCCGGTACTCTCACACCTGGCAAAGGATGCAGGTATCGTCACCGTCCTGTTCATTTCGATACGGGGAGCCCAAAAGGCATCCGTGAGCTGTACCTTGGTAAAGTCTATGGGTCGTATTTGATAATCAGCAGATTGCGGGTGGGCCGTCACAAAGGGAAAGAATGCGAGGAACAGCAGGATGTTTTTCATTTGCAAGAAATTATAAAAGGGTCATCGTTAGCCCGGATCTGAAACGCCTGTACAATATTACATTTTTAATTGTCATTTGTACATTTTTATTTTTTCCTGCCCTCGCTGCCGGCAACGCTAAAAACTCCAATCAGTGTCCCCGGGGCAGTTTACCCCCATTCACCGGCATTTTCACCAAATACCCCGACGGAAGCCCAATTCCCGCATATAATATTTTGCCTCCTCGGCCTTTTTCAATAAATTCAACGACATATAAGCTTGTCATTGATGTCATTCAAAACTAAATTGCGTACAATTTACGCGCTCCTTATCCTACCCTCATTCCTGCACGCCCAGCAATCCCCCGGGGACTCTTCTTCCCGCATCGATCGATGGTCCGTCGTAAGCATTGCACAAAAGCAGTTAGCGGGTAACCTCCGCCTGTTCACAGGCGCCGAATACATCCGTAATGGACAACATGCCCGCGGATATCCCTTTTTTCAATCCGAGCTGCCGCTGGATGGGTCGGTCATATATGACGGCGCCAGCTATGAACATATCCCCCTTCAATACGACCTGGTCACCGGCGAGGTCGTTACCCACGACTCGATGAATGATGCCAATATAAGCCTGGTCCACGAAAAGCTTACCCGCTTCACCATCTCCGGCCATACTTTTATATGGCTGCCCGCTGCCGGCGATTCCGCCGCCACCCTCGACCCGGGCTATTATGAACTGCTGGACGATGGTCCTTACACCCTCGTGGCCCGGCATGAGAAAAAGATAGTCTACCCCACCACCACCGAAGAAATAATGAAATACGTGGCGTCCGATAGTTATTTTTTAGAGCAGCCAAACAACCAGTATGCCCGTATAGAAGGAGAACATTCCCTGTTGAAGATCCTGGCGGATAAAAAGGAGCTCGTTAAAAAATTCATCCGCCAGAACAAGCTGAATTTTAATAAGGCCCCCGGCGACATGCTGGTCCAGGTCATTCATTATTACACCCAACTTAAGAATTGATATGCGACGGGTCCTCCATTCCTCCCTATACCTTATCTCCTTCATCTTCCTCACCCGGACAGCATATGGCCAGGAGAAAAAGAACATCAGCGGCGACTTCTCCGGCTACACCTTTCCCCGCCTGGTCGAACAGATAGAAAAGATCACCCATTATACTTTTTATTACGATCCGGCCGAAGTGGACAGCATCCTGATCCATACCCGGGTCACCAATGTCAGTCTGCATCAGCTGCTGGACCAGGTGTTCCAGGGCACTGCGCTTCATTATGCCATCGATGCGGAGGGGAGGGTCTTTGTCACCAGCCGGCCTGCCATCCAGACAATGCTGCCTCCGGGCTTCTTCCGCAACGGGAAAGATACAGGCTCCGCCATCGCCTTTGCCTGGGACGAGGACAGCGTTGTATCAAAAACAAAATTCCGCGCCTCGGAAGAATACCAGCTGCTCGACATTGGAGACAAGAACACCCGTTCCGCCACCGGGAAGTCCACCGTGTCTGGCTATGTACGGGATATTGCTACCGGTGAAGCCATCGTGGGCGCCTTTCTGTCCGTAGATACACCCGCCGTCACCGTAGTCACCGACCAGTTCGGGTATTTTTCCCTTTCCCTTCCAAAAGGCCGGCACGATATAAAAATATCCAGCCAGGGAATGACCTCTACCAAACGACAGATCCAGCTACACGGCGATGGAAAGTTGAATATCTCTCTGAAGGAATATGTAGCCAGTCTGAAGACGGTCATCGTCTCCGCTGAGAGAACATCCAATACCCGCAGCCTCCAAATGGGCGTGAATCGGCTCAACATCAAGACCATCAAACAGGTGCCGGTAGTCTTTGGCGAGGCGGATGTCCTGAAGGTGCTGCTGACATTGCCCGGTGTCACCTCGGCAGGCGAGGCCAGCAACGGATTCAACGTACGGGGCGGTTCCACGGATCAGAACCTCATTCTGCTGGACGAAGCCACGATCTATAACCCTTCGCATCTGTTCGGGTTCTTCTCCGCATTCAACCCGGACATGATCAAGGGCATCGAGCTCTACAAAAGCGCTATCCCCGAAAAATATGGAGGGCGCCTGTCCTCCGTCCTGGACGTATCCATGCTGGATGGTAACAGCAAGAAATGGTCGGGAACAGCCGGTATCGGACCGCTGACCAGCAAGTTCTTCCTGGAAGGCCCTCTCAAAAAAGACAAGACAACCCTTGTCCTCGGCGGTCGCACCACCTATTCCGACTGGCTGTTAAAAAATGTGCCCAATTCCGCGTACCACGACAGCAAGGGTAACTTCTACGACGCCAATGCCCGTCTGACGCATATTATCAATTCAAAGAACACCCTCTACATCATGGGCTACCTAAGCCATGATCAATTCAATCTGAATAACGACACTACCTATAAATACAATAACAGGAACACCAATATAAAATGGAAACATCTTTTCACCAGCAAGAGCTATGCGCTCTTTACGGCCGGCATCGACCGCTATGACTACAGCGTATCGGATGCAAAGGATTCCGTGAATGCGTTTAAGCTGGGATTCAATATCCAGCAGACCTATCTGCGCGGGGACTTTACTTACTCTCCGGGCAACAAGCACAATTTCAACTACGGCTTCAATTCCATTTATTATCAACTACACCCCGGCTACTTTCAGCCACAGGGTGGTCACTCCCTCGTCACACCGAATACCGTACCGGCTGAACAGGGGCTGGAGAGCGCCTTGTACCTGGGCGACCAGTATACAGTCAATTCCCGGCTGTCCCTGAATGGAGGGTTACGCTTCTCCATCTTCAATTATCTCGGTCCTCATGACGTCTATGGTTATGCCCCCGGTCAGCCCCGCACCCTCAACGCACTTACAGACACGACCACTTATGGGAAGAACAAGGTAATAAAAACGTATTCCGCACCGGAGGTACGTATCTCGGCCCGTTATAGCCTTTCCGACAATGCATCCGTCAAATTCAGCTTCAACACGCTGCAGCAATACGTACATATGTTGTCCAATACGGTCACCATTTCCCCCACCGACATCTGGAAATTGAGCGACCCTTATATCAAGCCGCAGCATGGCACTCAATTCTCACTGGGTTATTACCGTAACTTCAAAGCGGGTACTATCGAGACCTCCATCGAAGTATACTACCGACGTATGTCCAACTATCTCGATTATAAAAGCGGGGCCGACCTCGTGCTGAACCATCATATCGAGACGGATGTCTTCTCCACACGAGGCAAGGCCTATGGCGCGGAACTGCTGATAAAAAAGACGGCCGGCCGGCTCAACGGATGGCTTAGCTATACCTTCTCGCGCACTTTCCTCCAGCAGAATGACCCCGTGGCAGGAGAGAATATCAACAACGGGCATTATTACCCTGCCAGCTTCGACAAGCCGCATGCTGTCAACTTCATTGGTAACTATCGGTTCTCGCACCGCTACAGCGTATCCATGAATGTCGTCTACAGCACGGGCAGACCCATCACCCTGCCGCTTGCGGTATTCAACCTGGGCGGCTTCCCGGGTCTGTATTACTCACAGCGCAACGCCTATCGCATACCCGACTATTTCCGTACCGACATTTCCGTGAACCTTGAAGGCAACCATGATCTCAGACGGTCGACGCATAACTTCTGGTCCGCAGGCGTCTACAATGTGACGGCCAGAAAGAACGCTTATTCCGTGTACTTCACCCAGGAGAATGGCACTATAAAAGGATACCAGCTCTCCATATTCGGGACCTTTATCCCATTCGTAACCTATACCATAAAATTCTAACCATGCCAGACCAACGCCGAAAATATATCATTGCCATCCTCTTCACGCTCTTGCTGGGGTATTGCAAGACGGCTTATGAACCACCTGCGCTCAAGGCCGCCAATAATTATCTCGTCGTGGACGGCGTCATCAATACTGCTTCCAATGCCGTCACGATCATCAATGTCAACCGTACCCGCAACCTGGGCGATACGGCCACACAGGGCATTCCCGAGCTGCACGCCACCGTGAACATCCAATCCAGCAATGGCGCAACCTATCCCCTCGTGGACTCGGCAAACAATGGCCTCTACTACAGCGCTCCATTGACGTTAAGTCCATCTTTACAATACGCTATCCAGGTCACTACCCAGAATGGCCGTAAATATGCCTCCGACATGGTCGCGCCAAAGACCACTCCACCCATCGACAGCCTTTATTTCGAGCAGCCTTCCGACCTCAATATCTACGTCAATACGCACGACGCCTCCGCCTCTACACTTTATTATCGCTGGGACTATGTAGAGACCTGGCAGCACGATGCATCGCTGTACACCGCGTGGGGAGTGAAGAATGGGATGATCTTCGCCGTGGACTCTACCACACAGAGCACCAATTGCTGGACTACCCTCCCTTCCACCAATATTCTGCTGGGTACCTCCGCCCGTCTGGGTCAGGATGTCATCGACCATATGCTGGTCAATACGGTGACAAATGGCGATATAAAGCTCGATATAAAGTACAGCCTCCTGCTACGTCAATACGCCCTGACGGAGCCCGCCTATAATTACTGGGACCTCATCCGCAAGACGACCAACGGACTGGGAGGTCTCTTCGATCTGCAGCCCACGCAACTGGTGGGTAACATCCATTGCACCAGCGATCCTACCGAACCCGTTATCGGCTTTGTCAGCGCCTCCACCATCCAGCAAAAACGGATCTTCCTTTATCAAAGCCTTCTGCACGACTGGGCTCATCAGTCATTGACATATGGCTGCGACTCCACGCAGATACCCGTTAACCAGACAGACTACCGTATATACACCTATCCCGACACCCTGTTTGCGCCCTGGTATTTTATCACCGGCGGCCCCCTGGTACTCGCGTCGAAGATTTGTCTCGACTGCCGGCTGCAAGGCGGCAATAACATAAAACCTTCATACTGGCAATAACTCAACGATGATCCGAAATACTATATATATCCTTCTTCTCTGCCTGATACTTTGGCCTGGTCCTGCCCACGCACAGGAACCCACCCGCTGGCAGGACGACTGGCGAACCTACCAGTCCCACAACCCCCAGGAAAAACTCTTCGCCCACCCCGCCAAGACCTTCTACCTGGCAGGCGAGATGATGTGGTTTAAAATATACGATGTAGACGCTTCCACCAATATACCGCTCAGCTTCTCCACCATCGGCTATGCGGAACTGATAGATAGGGACCAGCATCCGGTGCTGCAGGCACGAATAGAGCTCAAAGATGGCAGCGGCGCCGGGTCGTTCCGACTGCCCGTCACACTTCCCTCCGGCAATTATCTGCTTCGCTGCTATACATCCTGGATGAGGAATTTCAACCCCGACCTCTTCTTTAACCAGCAGATCACCATCGTCAATACATTTAAAAATGCCGCTCCTGTCCAGCCGTCCGCTGCTTCGTATTCCATACGCCTGTTCCCAGAAGGAGGTAATCTCGTATACGGACTCCGCTCGAGGGTGGCCTTCCAGCTCTCGGGGGACATACCCGATCCGCAGAATGCGCGGGGATATATCCTGGACCAGAAAAAAGATACGATAGCGACGTGGCGGCCCGACAGAATGGGAACAGGCAGCTTTATCTTCACTCCGCTGAGCGGTAGCAGCTATGAAGCCCGCGTCATCGCAGGCGATTCTGTCTTCTCTTCAAAACTCCCCTCGCCCTATGACAAAGGCTATGTCATGCAGCTCACCGAGACCACGGACGGCAGGCTCAGGATCACCGTACAGACCACCATAAAATCCTCCATCCCCATCGTCTACCTGCTGGCGCATACGGGGGGACAACTCCACAAGATCCAGTCGGACGCGCTTTCCAATACCAGCCCCCCTGACAACAGTTCTTCGGCCCATTCCGAAGCAAATTTCTATATAGATAAGAGATCATTGCCCGCCGGCATCACCCATTTCACGCTCTTCGACGACCAGAAAGCACCGGTATGCGAGCGGCTTTATTTTACGCCTCCCGTTACTCCCATGATCATCGACGCACGGCTTTCCAGCACCTCCCTCGGCACCCGCAAAAAAGCAGATGTCTTATTGACCGCCACACAGGCGGGGCACACCACAAAAGCCGACTTGTCCCTATCCGTCTTCCTCCTCGACTCGCTGCAGGACGTTCCGGTAGAAGATATCAAAAGCTATCTCCTGCTGAGTTCCGAGCTAAGAGGTAATATCCGGGATCCCCGTTATTATATAGAAGACAGTTCTGCCGAAGCACGTGAGGCGCTGGACAACCTCCTTCTCACGCAAGGCTGGTCGAGGTTCCGCTGGGAAGAAGTGCTCCAGCATAAACAACGTTATTTCGAATACCTGCCCGAGCTCAACGGCCCCCTTGTAGCAGGGCGGCTCGTCGACAGACGCACAGGACGGCCCGGGCCACCCACCACGGGCTATCTTTCCGTACCGGGGCGGTCGTTTATATTCTGTACGGCGCAAAGCCGGGCCGACGGCAATATCCTCTTTGATACAAAGAATTTCTATAACAACAGGGACATCATCGTCCAGACCAACAGCCAGACAGCCGATAGCAATTACCGCATCGACATCACAAGCCCCTTCTCGGACAAGCCAACCTTCTTCCCCATGTCCGCCTTCCATATCTCCCCCGCACTGTCAGGCCAGCTGCTGTCACGCAGCATCGCCATACAAGCAGATAACAGTTACCTCTTTAAAGACAAGCATCGGTTTGCGCCCATACAAGAGGATACCATCTCCTTCTATGGGAAGAGTGATCAGAACTACTATTTAGATAATTATACACGGTTTCAAACCCTTGAAGAGGTCATGCGGGAGTTCATAGCCGAGGTCAGAGTACGCCAGCAGTCCGGCATGTTCCACTACCGGGTGAGGAATAATCTCTTTAATTTATTCTTTGACGACGACCCACTGGTGCTCATTGATGGAGTCCCTTCATTCAATATGAATAAAATGCTGACGACGGACCCACTGAAGATACAGCTGATCCAGATCGTGGCAAGAAAGTTCTATACCAGCGGGTTGGTCAATGATGGAATAGTGTCTTATAAGACCTATGAAGGTGATCTTGGCGGATATCAGCTGGACCCGAATGCGGTAGCCATCCATTATGAGGGCATCCAACTACAGCAGGAGTTCTATACGCCTGTATACGATAAGGGCACGCCCCCTTCCTCCCGGATACCCGACTTCCGCAATCTCCTGCAATGGTCGCCGGACATCCATACGGGTGAGGATGGAAAAATGACTACCTCTTTCTACACGTCGGACATTCCGGGGACCTATTTGTTGTTCGTCCAGGGTATTACGGACCAGGGACAGCCGGGGAGCAGGATGGTGACCTTTACAGTGCGCTGAGCTCCATCCGGAAGCTGACCTCCAGACGATCAGCGAATAGCTTTGTCCATAAGCCGCCGTCGAACTTCTGAAGGATGTCAATGGCCTGTCGTAAACAAAGGTCTTCCTGCTTCTCCATCCTCTCTGGTAAGTCCGGTAGAAATTTACGGGAATGAAGCTGCAGTTTCACCATTAGTGTATCGTCCATTATCACCAGCTCGTCGATCATGATCGTTCCTTGTTCCGCGACCTCACAAACCCACGACACTATACATTTCATTATAAAATGAAGCTCCTGTTCGGGCAAGGGGTATGGGGGGAACTCTTTGTGCATGTCCACTATCGAAAACCTGTCGGCGCAGGGGAGAGCCTTCATTGTCTCCAGCAGATGGGTGGCCAGTTCAACGGAGCCGATGGACAGACGTGGCAGAGGGTCGTTCTTCATAGTCATTTATTTTGGAATTAGGGACGGCAAGTTGGCGCTTTCAGAGGGTCGGATCGAAGGTGGATTCAGATGTGAGGGCAGGCAACCTCTATACTGGTTTTTCTTTCTCGTTTGAGGGTGCAAAGGAACGACAAGCTGCCGGCCCCTAAAAGAGCGGTGATTATGATGATCGTGTAGAATTTTGTAGCGTGCCCGCGTCAACGATCCTGTACAGAAGGGGAACGCATATCAAAAAAACTTAATCGATAAGATGGTGAGAAATGGCATATCGTATCAGCTCGGCATTATTGGAGAGGTTCATCTTGCTGAGTATTCGTGCCCGGTACGTGCTTACCGTAGCCGGCGTGATGGAGAGGGAGCTGCCTATCTCCACCAATGATTTGCCCGTCGCCAGTAACTTGAGCACTTCGAACTCCCTGTCTGAAAGACTTTGATGGGGGAATTCCGCGTCAGGCGAATTTATAAGTTCTGTAAGTTTTTCGGCAAGGGAGGGTGTAATATATTTTCTACCCATCAGCGCCCGCCGGCTGGCGGTGATCAGTTCCGCCGAATCCATCCCTTTGGTCAGATAGCCGGATGCTCCCGCCTTGATCGCCCTCATCGCATACTGCTCCTCCGGATACATGGTCAGGATCAGTACCGGAAGATTGGGACGGTGTTGTTTGATCTCCGCCAATGCCACCAGCCCATTCTTGGAAGGCATGGAAAGATCCGAGATAACCAGGTCCCATTCCGCCCGCAACACCCGCACAAGCATATCCTGCCCGTCCGTGACGGCCTCGATGTAGGCGCTGGGAAATTCCTTTCGCAGTATCCTCTCAAGTCCCTGTCGCACCACCTCGTGGTCGTCAGCAATGAGAATTCTTAGCATTCACTAGCACTTTTTGAGATTTGGCCTCTTGGGTGTTCTAAAACTTATTGGAATATAGTAAAAAAAACTTTAATTTCCATAGATCGAAGAAATGTCCGCCATTGCCGGAGAAAAACGACTGCCTGTGAGAGTTTGTCCCGTGATCTTATTCGCCTGCGCACTGCTAAGCTGCTCCCATCGCAAGTCTTATCAGCCTGTATTTGGCACGCTGGATAAGGCGAAAAAAGAGATCCTTTGCGGCCTTCCCGCCCTTTCATACAACGAATCCGTTCAGCCACTGGTCGGATATATCAACAGGCATCTGGATTCCGCCAGGGTGCGTATCGTAGGATGCATCTCCGTCGAAGATTATGAAGATAAGCTCAGGGCCGGCGCCTTCGACATTACTGTCATCAACGGCCCGCAATTGTTATTGGCTGAAAAATATGGATATCGGGTCATCGGACAGGTCGCTGACGAATACCGGTCGGTGATCTTCGTCAATAAAGACTCGGCTATTTACAGGCTGGAAGATCTGAAGGGACATACCTTTTCATTCACCGGGAAGAATATACTGGCAGGCGCCGTCATGCCCATGATCTATCTGCACGATCACGGCCTGGATGTCAATACAGCTATCCGGCGACGGTATAACCCTTCATTTGAATCCACACTCATGGATGTCTGTCTCGGCAAATCTTCCGCGGGCGCGGTATGGGGTGTCGCCTATAAGAATTTCGAAAGGACAAAGCCCGAACTTGCCTCACACCTGGAGGTCAAATGGGTTACTCCATCGCTGCCCAGCAGTGCGTTGATGATGCGGCGGGATATGCCCAAGGGATTGGCGGACAGGCTGACCGATCTCTTCTTTCACCTGCAGGACGATTCGGCGGGACGTGCGGCGCTGGCATACAGTGGTGTCAGTAAGTTCGAAGCCGCCGACAGTTCAAACTATTTGCTCACGAAGCAATTTATCCGGGAATTTGATTCGCTAATCATAAATTCTCCATGATGAGGACCCTTAGACGACTGTGGCCCCGGCGCCTTCGATCGCAATTGATACTGGGCATCGCCCTCGTTCATCTTCTGCTCATGTCCATATTTGTCGTGGATATGGTCGCGCGGCAATATAAATTTCTTCACCATCAAAGCAGACAGCAGGCCCTTAGTCTGGCCAACGAACTGGCCGTCACAGCGAATACCCATGTCCTTGGCAATGACTTTGACGGACTGGAGCGGGTGATCCAAAACTATAAGAATTTCCCCGATCTGAAATACGCGATGATCGTTACACCCGACAACGAAGTGCTCTCCCATACGGATATATCCTATGTGGGAAAGAAGGCGCTGGATACTGTCAGCCTGCGCATCGGCAAAGAGCCGGGCAGCCATATCCTTTTGGCAGATGACGAGATCGTAGATGCCGTCGCACCCGTGACACAGGCAGGATCCACCATTGCCTGGGCCAGGGTCGCCATCTCGCAGGATTATATTTACAGCAACCTGACCGCCATACTGCGCACCGGCCTCCTTTATATTCTCGTAGCCATTGCGATCGGGACACTGGTAGGCATCGTGATAGGAAACAGCCTCACCCGGGGTCTGTACAAGCTGGTCGCCGCCGCCGAAAAGATCAGGGCCGGGGATCGAAGCCTTCGGGCAGCCGAGTCGGACAATTTTGAGGTTGGCCGCCTGGCTACCGCCTTCAATCATATGCTGGATGACATCGACGCCAATGAGTCACTGCTGAAGAATGCTTTCGACTTCTCCGCAGTGGGAATGACCATTGCCGACCTGGACGGGCGATGGACAAAGGTCAACGGCTCCATGTGCAGGATGCTTGGGTACTCGTGCGAGGAGCTGTTCAGGATCAGTTTTAAAGAAGTAACCCACCCGGATGATCTTTACAAGAACCTGGAGAGTTTCACCCGGCTGCAACAGGGGAAGATCGATAAATTCTCCATCGACAAACGGTATATCCATAAATCCGGTGACCTGGTGTGGGCACACGTGACTGTTTCTTCCGCAAAGGACCAGCAAGGCCGTCCCATCTTCTTCGTAGCACAGGTGGAAGACATTACCGATGTCGTGGAATCGTCACGGGAAGTCAGACGGCGTGAGTCCATACTTGAGTCCGTATTCCAAAACAATGATGGAGCCATCGGGCTGTTTGACAAGGACCTGCGGTTTGTTCTTTTCAATCGTCAATTTGAGGAAAATCACCATCAAATGACGGGCAAATATCCTGTTGCGGGCCAGCCGCTCTACAGCGACTTCCCCAGCGAGATCACCCGGCAGCGACAGGCATTGATCCAAAATGTTCTCAAAGGCAGCAAGGAGGTTGTAGAAGCCAACTACCTCCTCGATGGAAAACGCGCCTACTTCCGTACCTCCTTCAACCCTGTCCTGGAGGACGGTGAAATAACAGGGGTCACCAGCTACACGATCAATCTCACCGCCATCAAAGAGGCGGAAGCCGAATTGAAAGAGAGCGAAGAAAAATTCAGGACCCTGGTAGAACAAAGCCAGGTGGGAGTATATATCCTGCAAGACAGCAAGTTCGTATACGTCAACCCCCTGATCGAGCAGATCAGCGGCTACAGCGCCGAAGAACTGATGAGAATGGGGAACTTCGACCAGATCGTTCATAAGGAGGACCGGGAATTGTCCGCCAGTAAATACGAGAACAGGGTCAACGGCAAGGCGCCGACAGATGATTATGTTCTCCGGGTGGTCAAAAAAGACGGCTCTATTGCTCATATACAGACCATCGCTTCCAGGATCATTTACCGGAATGAGCTGGCAGTATTGGGTACGGTCATCGACATCACCGACAAGCTGCAAGAAAGCAATCGGATCAACAAAGCAGTCATCGACGCGCAGGAAAAGGAAAGGATACAAATAGGCATGGAACTGCACGACAATGTCCAGCAGATCCTGGCCGGAGCCATGCTGACCATGGATTTTGTCTTTGCTTCGTACGAAGACAAGACAGAGGCGCTGAATGCCCTCCGCGATATCAAGCGGTATCTGAACGAAGCCATGGCGGAGCTGCGGCGCATCTCGCATCAGCTGGCCCCCTCTATCAGATTTGAGCAGAATCTGGAGGACAAGATCCGGGCGCTGGTGGAGACAATGAATATCAGCCGGAGCGCCGACGTAAAGCTGGAAATAGACCAGCTGGACCAACCCCTGAGCCAGGAGATACAACTGGCCTTCTACCGTATCCTGCAGGAGCAGCTGACGAATATTCTCAAATATGCCCAGGCTTCCCGCATTTCCATTCGTCTGAAGGAGCTGGAAAGAACGATCACGCTGTCTATCAAAGATAATGGTCACGGGTTCGACCCTGCAACAAAAAAGTCAGGCATTGGGCTGGAGAATATACGTCGCAGGGTAGCCGCTCTTGAGGGGGAACTAAGGATCGTCTCTTCTATTGGGAATGGATGCGAGCTGCTGTTACAGGTGCCGGCTATATGATTACCAGCGCCGTTTTATCTTAATCTTATCGTCTGCGTAAATGCCCCATCCGCGGCTACATCCCAGACTTCCAGCCGGACCCACTTACGCCCGGAGAGATTGGCCGGGATATGAAAGGTCCTTTTACCAAAGGCCCCGTATGAAGAAAGGTCGATCCGCTGCCGGTATACTTTCTCACCATCACCCGACACCAGCTCGGCGAAATTTAAAGGGAAAGTCCATTCCAATGTAAAGGCAACCCAGGTCTGGCCCGCCACCACGGTATCCCCGGGCAGCCTTCCATTCACATCGAAGAAAGGGATCAGCACCTCGCCTGTCGTAGAAAAGAACCGGCCCCGCCGCAGCGTATCCAGCACCTCCCCCCACCCCTTGTCAAAAGCAGGCAGCTCACCCATCCTCAAATAATTTACATTCATATGCCCATACATCTCATTAGCCCTGTCGATCGTGAACAGATCGGCCTCCGCCAGCACCCGTTTGTCCAGTCCCCAATTATTCATATCATCCATCAGGTCCAGCACGCGCCTGCCCAACCTGGGCTGCGACAGGTCCGCGGGTAAAGCTTTCCAGGCGCCGCCCAGCCAGTTTTCGGAAAGGAAAAAATGTTCCCGCTTATACGCATCCGGATACCCCGTGGATCCCTTCGTCCTGGGGTGCGCCGTCCATGCCAGTCCCTGCTCCCGCTGCAGCAGTTCCAGCATCTCCGCGGCATTGCCTACATGGTATACTTTACCTCGTATAGGGTCCTCCGTTATGAAGGCGTCGCCGGACTTATGCGACATGATCCAATAGACAGGCCGGGGAAAAAAGGCCAGCCAATGGCCTCCAAAGAACTCGTTCGGCTCCTCACCGGGCAACAGAAGAAAATCACTATCCGACAGACGGCGGCATTGCTGAAACAAAGCATCCAGCTCCTTCAGCCGCTGCTCATCCGGGCCTCTGGGATGCCCCGTGCCATGAAATTCCGCCAGGTGGACGATATTGATCCCCGCATCTTTAAAATACCGGACAAATTCGGGCGTATCTAATGTCGGTCCTTCCGACAACGAACCTCCGGTTCGTTCGGATACAGGCTTGCCGGCCAATACCACTTTTGTGATAAATTCATTGTGGAAATGACTGGAGAAGGTCTTATAGCCCGGCAGTGGCTTATAACGATCCTCACGCGTATACGCTTTTACGGCATTCATAGCGCCTGTCACGCTCTCTCCTAACAGACAAAAGAAATTAAGCCGCTGCTCTGTACCAGGGGGTGCGTTGAACCAGGGCACATAACGATGATCCCCTTCGGGGTCCTGCCGGATGCCGATGCCATGACTGCTCCACCAGACGAAGCGCAGGTTGAATGCCTCGTCCAAAGGATAAAAATATTGATGCGGTGCGGGAAAGACGGCCAGCGAACCCTGCCCCGCGCTGGCTGCTATTGCGCGATACTTTACCGCCTCAGCATGGGCACTGTCTTCGGGCCCGTCCAGGTCATGTCTTCCGGCAAACACCTTCGATCGCCCATCCGTCTCATACCACCCTACAGAATCCCACCGGGCACCCCTGCTCACCAACCCCGCATCATACAGGATGGCGGTAGAGTCCTGGTGCGTCGTCACGACGGCGGCAATATTCATCAGGGGCGACCCGCGATATAATGTTATTTCAATCCGCCCTGTAAAGCCCGGCGCGCTTACACCATCCACCGCAATCACCGTCCGGGCAGCCGACCTCGTGACGACGATGCTCTTTTTCTCCAGCGTCACCTGATAAGACTGGTATCCTTTCAACGGCACCTTGTCAAAAAATATATTCCACCCATTTTGTGACAGGAGATCCCGCCGGCCCACGCGGAGCAAAAAAGTTGGGTCTACATCCCTTACCACGTTCCGGGCAACCCCGTCCTTTACGATGGACAAGGACCGTATCAGGCCGCTGTCCTTCTTCATAGACAAGACAAGCCTGCCCGTCCGATGCCCGCCCGTCGGCCACTCGACGACACGAACCCCGCCCCTGGCCGACGACCCTGTCTGCCCCAACACGGGTTGCAGCCAGCAACAAATCAATAGTAATATCGAACCACACCGGGCGGCCACTGGAGTAAGAGATCTCATCGCCCATCCCCCTTGGGAAATTTTACGCTGGACCCGCGACAAATGACCTGGGGTTTTAATATCAGCTTCCGCGGATGCGCATGAAAAGGTTCACCGCTGCGCAGCCCCTCGAATAGCAGCCGCGCCGCCTCCTCACCCATCGTCACCGTCTGTTGATTGACTGTAGACAGCGAAGGGGTCAGGTATTCTCCGAATGCCTCATTGGCAAACCCAATAATGGCTATATCCTCCGGGATCCTTAGTCCGGCAGCCTTGATAGCCTGTATCGCTCCCAGCGCCGTAAAGTCCTCTACGGCAAAGACCGCATCCGGTCTCACGGGCCCCGACAGCAGCTGCTTCATACATTCCCTGCCACTCTCGATACTGACCTTCCCATATACGATAAAATCTTCGTTGAGAGGAATATTGTGAACATTCAGGGCTTCTATATATCCCTTCAGCCGGAGATTGAAAATGTTTACATGCTGCTGCCCCGCGATATGCGCCACCTTGCGGCATCCTTCTTCGATGAGATGACTGGTGGCCTGAAAGGCCCCGGCATAATCGTCCACCACTACGGAAGAAACTCCCAGTTTGTCATCTGTCCGATCGAACAGGACAAGGGGGATCCCCCTATTGCGTATCTCACTGTAATGATCCAGGTTGATCGTCTCCTTTGAAATGGAGGCTAATACCCCATCCACGCGGGATTGCAGGAATGTCTGCACCCCCTTCTTCTCGAATTCGTACAGCTCATTCGACTGGTAGATCAGCACGGTGTAATTATTCTCGGCCGCCACCTTTTCGATACCATGTACGACGGAGCCAAAGAAATTTATCTCCGCCGAGGGGATGATGACCCCCACGATATTGGACTTGCCCAGCCGCAGGGAAGAAGCAATCTTATTATGCTTGTAATTCAGCCGGGTTGCGGTATCCCGTACCGCCTGCTTGGTAGACTCACGGATGCCCGGATGGTCATTCAACGCACGCGACACCGTTGCCGCGGTAATATTCAATTCCCGGGCAATATCAAGGATGGTCACTTTGGAGATCCTATTGCTACTCATGGGTTAATTTACCCCATTTAACTTTTTGATCAGGTCTGTTTCTTCCTGTTTGTAAGGCGTACCGTCCTTCCGGAAAATATCATGGAACCATTCCTTTGGCTCACTGCCATCCGGCATTGGCGTATCCCATGCGTAGATAGTATTTGTTTTCCCATCTACAAACCCCCAGTTGATAGCTGCCACATTTTCCTTTTTCAGCATAGGCAGTATCGTAGAGAAACGGCTGTTCCGCGTACGGGCCATATACTCCGTACAGATCAATGGTTTACCATAGGCTTTTAGCAGTTCCACCACCCGGTGGTGCATCGGCAGCTCTTCGTAGTCATGATAGGTGATCACATCCGAATTGGCCACCTGGAATGCATTCAGCTTCTCAAAGTTCCAATCCCAAAGACCCGCACTGACGGGCTGGTCGGGGTTCACCGCCCGGGCCCATTCAAATACTTTGGTCAGCAGTGGCAGGGAGGAGTCCTTCTTTCCATTGTTGCCCGGCTCATTGTACAGGTCCCAAAGAAGTATACGTTTGTCATGGGCAAAGGTCGTAAGAACATCCTTTACATACTTTTCGAGTCCAGGAAAATTTGCCGGATCGGAGGAGGCCGGCTGCCCCGGGTCCTGCATCCAGCCGGAATTGTGTATACCGGGTTTGGGCGCGGGCTGGGTGCCGGCCTTGGGAACTTTGTTCCAGCAGTCGTCGAAAAATACGAACAGAGGTTGGATATGGTGCTTGTCGGCGATGGTCAGGAATTGATCCATTCTCTTCTTAAAGCCTGCGGGGTCTGTCTTCCAGGCCACGGAATGCAGGAACACCCGCATGGTATTGAACCCGATGCTCTCGGCCCAGCCCAGTTCCTTGTCGATGGTGGCCGGATCAAATGTCTCCGCCTGCCACATTTCCAGCTGATTGATAGCAGTGGCTGGAATATAATTGGCGCCCGTCAGCCACTTATGCTGGCTGTACCATGCATTGGCCTTTTCTGCAGTCCAGACCTTACCTTGACCAAGGGCCCTTCCCATGGTCAGTGTCAGCAATAAAACGCCGACACCCAAAAACAAATTTTTTGTCATAAGTACTTATCGTTAATTTTTATCGATAGCCTGTATCAATGCTACCAAATCTTCATTGCTTGAAAAATCAGTGTGATGGTCCTTTACCCAGTGGTTGATAAATTCTTTTTTAGCCGGATATATATTGTTCACCTGGCGGGCACTGCCGGCCGGGCGGTACTGCCCGACGGAAAGTATCCAATGTTCGCGTTTGACTATGATCTGATATCCATCCGGCAATTTCAGACTGTAAGCCCCTCCACTCTGGATCAGCGACTTCAATGTCGTCGCGGCAGCCGTATTCGAAGTCATCCCATAACCCAGATTGCTGCCTTCCTCCTTTATCGAGGAACTATATTCTGCCAGCAACGGAGAAGAACACCGGCACAGCAGCTCGTAAAATTTCTTGTCTCCGGGAATAAAAACCCTGCCCGCGATGACCACTGAATCCACCTTCTCCGGCTCTCCCATCGCAAGATATTTTCCTCCGTCCTCAAATACCATTTCAGCCGTCAATGTATTGTAGTTCAGCTGCACCTCCTGTGTAGAGCCCGACTTGAAAAAGACCTTCCCTTTCTGAAACTGATCAAATACATAATGCGACAAATAAACACCATCCTGTGCGGCCGCCCGCATGCCCAGGACAAAGACGACAGCGATGAGGCAGAAGAAATGTCGCATATATTATTTTTTAAGCTTCCCTTCCAGCACTTTCATAAAATAGCCGCCTACTACGCTCCGGGCCTGGAACCCTACCTGCCTGGCGTCCTCCGTCTCATGCCAGTCGCTCAACGGCACGCGGGTGGGCGTCTCCGTGGCATACAGGTACACGGGGTCGACGATGGCTTCGAAGTCATGCTGATTATCCGTCAGTGTCGCCGTCCACATGATCCAGTCCGACTTGGTGTATTTTTTTCGACTATCCAGCGGCAGGCCATACTTGTTCTGCTTGTTCAGGTAATAGGCTACCTCTTTGCTATAGACCTCTTTTGGAAAAAGGTCCATACCCAATACCTTATCCCATACCATATTGTATTTTTGGCTCCAGGTGCCCTTTCCCCCAAATGTCAGCGAATAGTGATCACCGTCATCTGCCATACCAACCCATTTGCCGGCCATATCCTTTGCCATGGCCCCGTATTTGTCTGCCGTCTCCTTCGCTCCCAACTGTGCGGCTAACTGAGCATATCCGCCCAGGGCTACAATGGCTTTTACGGAAAGGTTGGCATTCCGGGCAAGATGTCCCGCAAAGTCATCCGTACATAATTGATTGGCAGGATCAAAACCATCCTTGGCCAGGTAGGCTGCCCAGGTGCTCAGCGTCTCCCAGTGCTTTTTTGCAAAATCCGCATTACCCTCCACCTTTGCGATGGCAGCCGTGAGGATGATCATATTGCCACTTTCTTCCACGGGCATGTCCTCTCCGTACGTCTGCCCGTTGGCCAGTGGATAGGTCCCCAGATCATGCGCTGAATAAGGCTTTGCCCATTTGCCGCTCTCGCTGAAATAAAAGATGCCGTTCATCATCCCTTTCAGCAGGTCAGGATTATATACGAGGAACAAAGGCGCGGAAGGATAGGTAATATCCACCGTATTGATGGACCCGTTGCTGAAATTTTCCTTGGAAAGGAAAAGTATCTCACCCTGCGGGCTCTTCAAAAGCTTGTGCGCCGCCATGCTTTGACGATAGGTCAGCTCACAAAGGCGGGCATATTTCTCACCACCCGCCCGGAGGGCATCGGAATACAATTGTTGATTAAAAGATGCACATTTCTTTATTACATCTCCATAGGAGGCAGCGGCTGCCGACAGTTCCTTTTCGATGGTGGCGCCAGGCTTGTCCCTCCACCAGGCCCGGAGGTCCTGGTGAAAATATTGTATGGCATAGATATCGTCATACCCGACAAGAAATACCTGCTCCTTTGCTGCTCCGCCCACCTGTCCCAGGCTGGCCACCGTATTGAGCCAGAGATGTTTCCCTTGCTGGCTGGCAGCGGAACCCGTACCTGCAAAAAGACTGGCGGGGGACACGGCGGTCGAGATGGATTGAGTTATATTTTTCCCCGCAGCGGCAACATACATATATCCCCAGTCTATCCTCAGATCGTCTCCCTTCTTTTTTAATACCGGCTGCTCCACGGTGCCGGCCTTCAGAATGGCGAGACCTTCTGCCGTATACTTGTTTGCATTGACAGCCTGCACAGGCGTATTGACGGCAATGTCCGTGGATGCTCCGAAATAAACCTGCACGGCATGTCTGGCCCCATCATTGGACTGTACGTTCACCGTCACATATGATACAGGTCTGGAGAGCTGATCCAGATCATTCGGCAGCAGAGGGGATGTAAAGGTCAGCGACAGATCTACCTTACCACAGGTGAAAGCATATTTTGTCTGCGTCGCCCGGATGGTGACACTTTTTTGTTCGGCTTCCTTTATGGCTACGGCAGCGGGGTCCACCATCTTCTCCACGATGCCAGCGTCGAGCCATGCTCCACCCGCCGTATTGGCGACATGTATGGCAAGTACATTGCTGCCCGCCTTGAGAGCGTCCCGCTTATCTCCTTCGAGCGGGATGTAGATAAATTTGCCGGTCCATCCCTTTCGCTGATAGATCAGGGTTCCATTGAGATATACTTCCACATTGTCATCATGCTGCAGCTTCAGGAACAAAGGCTGGGAACGACGGCCTGCAATGTTAAACGTTCTGCGTACCCAGAGGTCATTTGACTTCCACAAGGTACCTGCCGTGCTTTCGTTGTCACTAAAAGGCGCTTTGCCTTTCTTCCAGCCTTCGTCATTAAAAGACAGGTCCTTCCATCCTTCGGCGGGAGACGACTCCGTGTATGCCATTTCGTATGCCTTCTCATCCGACGCGGGGAGCACGGTCCTATAGCCCATATCTTCAGCTCCTAAGAACCGATAGGTAAGCCCATCCACTTTTACAATACCCAGCAAGGGCTGTTCTGCGCCCGTCCAGTGTTTGGTGGGTGAGGCGGTAAGATGATCCGTAGTGGACCAGATACTGAAATAAGGATCATGTGTAATGAGAGGATAAGCCGGGGCACGGAAGTCCTGGGCCCATACCAACGTGACCACAAAGAGCAGGGCCGTCAGAATACAAGTTTTTTTCATCCGATACATTTGTTTTTAGTTGTCCTCACCGACCCGGGCCGTGTCAACGGCCCCGGATCGGAAAATTTTATCTCGAAGGCACAGGTAAGGCCACACTGTCCTTTACTGGCTCGCCAAATACGGGCTCACCGGCTGCATTCCAGGTAAATTTTTGCGCCCTGGGAGCACGCGTATTTCCACAACCCTGTCCGGGCTGCCCGTTGGCATGATACAGTATCCAATTCTCCTTCCCATCAGGGGAAAGAAAAAAGGAGTTGTGACCGGTAGCATATATTTTATTGGCCGGAGATTGTTTGAATACCGGGCTGTCCGACTTCTTCCAGGATCCCGGGTCCAGGATATCCCCTTTCCCGGTGTAGCGCAGCATACCCAGCGCATAGTCGTCCGTCCAGCAGGCGCTGGCGGAATAGATGACAAAAAGATCGTCCCCATGTATAAGTCCCTGTGGTCCCTCGTTGACATTGATATGAGGAGGATCGTCCTTGGGGTTCTTGATATCTCCTATCTGCTCCCAACCATACTGGGGGCTGCCGATCTTCACCCGCCGGCTCCCGATAGTCAGAGGATCCTTCATCCGGGCGATATAGATGTCCTGTTCCCCGTTCTGGTCACCTTCCCATCCTGACCACACCATATATAGCTGGCCTTTGTATTTGAAAACGTCTCCATCTATCGCCCATTTGTCGGTGGCATCCGTTATCTTTCCCTTAAAGACCCACTCGCCGCTCATCGGGTCGGCTGCGTCACACTCCAGTACATAGAGCCGGTGCCCCTTGTTATGACCGCCATCCGCGGCGAAATAAGCATACCACTTCCCATCCAGGAACATGACCTCGGGCGCCCACAGGTCTCTTGAATAGTCCGTACCGGCAGGAGGCGTATAAATGGTCTTATGCCCGGCATGACGCAGGTCGGTAATATCCTTTGCCTTCCAAAGGTCAAGTCTGTTGCCCATCGTATGGGTATAGTAATAGTAGCCGTCCTTGTAACAGCTATAGGGGTCCGGACCGGAAGGCAGCAGTGGATTTGTATAAGTACCTGCCTGTCCACCATCGGCTGGTCCAGCCGCGGCGCCTTCCTTCACCACCGGGATGGCCGATATCCTCAGCCGCGCCCCGCCCATGGGTACCAGCGTCAATTCTTTTACTGGTTCGCTTACAGCCACAGGACTCTGTGGCAGCACCCCGCAAAGCCCATACTGATCCACGGTCCAGGAAGGTATTTGCCGGCCCTTCGCCTCCAGGATGATCGGAGCGGCCTGATTGGTAAAGGGGTTATTGTCGGCGGGCCAGTCTCTTTTCTTTACGGTAAAGGAGCGCGAAAGGTCGTCAGACGGGTCCAGCTGCAACCCAAAGTTCCAGTCCGAAGCAGGCAGTACCTCGAATGAAGGCCACTTGCTGGCATCGGCATTTTGCTGCCAGCCGGCATCGCCCTGTGCAGTTGACCGGCTGTCCTTCTGATCATATTTTTCATCGATCTTTAACGAGAATCCCAGCGGGCCATAACTGACGCTGACGCTGTTCTTATTTTTCTCCCAGGTACGCAGCTTCAGCGTCATGGGCAAAGTCAGTTTTATCCTATCTCCATTCTTCCAGAGGCCGGACAGCCGGATATATCCGCCGTCGCCACTGGTCTGAACAGCCTTGCCATTGACTTCCACCTGTGCGCCTTTGCACCACCCGGGTACACGCAGGTATAATGGGAAGCTGGCCGCGGCCCTTGTCATTACCGTAAAACTGATGGCCTCTTCAAAAGGATAATGTGTTTTTTCTGCTATCGATACGGTCTGTCCGTTTGCTCCTACTTTTGCGGTCACATTCCCTTCCACATACAGCTGTGCAACCAGTCCATCGTCCGCCGTCGCCATCCAGGCGTTCTCCGCATAATATACCCATCCAGCCGCATGATTGTGCTGACAGCAACGGCTGCTGAAAGGGTTCATCATCAGGAACGGTCCCTCGTTGGCAATACCAGGCGAATGGTTCCGGCTGTCGCTGACAACCATATTCGGCGCGGTGAGGTAACGCAGGCTGCGGTAGTCGGGCATAAAGGCTGCGGGGAAAGTATTGAAAGCCACATCCTCACAGTTCTCCGCCCATTTGGTGTCGCCCGTCATCTGCAGCAGGAACTGATCCGAGGTCATCTGCTCCACCATGCCGCAGGTCTCTACGGCCTGACGGGGATCATCGTATCCCTTACGGGCATTCTCATCGGCACCGAACATACCACCGGGCACCTGTCCATAAATATTTCTTATAAGGGCAAAATCATTATAGGTCGCATCCAGGTCTTCCTGTTTATGACTCTGTAAATAGTAGGTAGCCGGCTCCCGGAAACACTGGGCCACATTTACATTGTGCCAGTTGGGCAGGTTGTTCTTCTGCCGCCAGTTGGCCGTATTGCGGTCTATCTTCGTAGCGAGGTCCAGCAGCCAGGCCTCTCCGGTGTGGTTGTACAGCCAGTACACGGTCAGCATGTTATCCCCTCCCCTGCTATTCTCCCAATAGTCCTCCAGGAAATGTTCGTCGGGTATGGACAGCTCCCATTTGAAATACCTGCTCATGAACTTGAGTACACGGGCGTCATGGGAATATTCATAATAAGATTGCAGACACCATAACATCGGCATATTCGTCCATAGGTCCCTGTTGCCGTTCCGCAGCACGGCAGGACCGAAGTCCCCGTCGTCACGCTGATTGCGCAGCACGGTATTGATCCAGAACAAAGATCCTTTTATCATGGCAGAGTCACGGAGCATATATCCGATGTTCGCATACCCCTTCAGCCAGTAAGGCAGTTCCTCCCATCCATACTTTCCCTTCCCGTCCTTTGTCAGCCAGGCGTTATCTTTCTTCGTCAGCCAGATGCTGATCTCACCCAGATGCCCGGTAAGGCCGTCCCGCTGCAGCTCCAATTGTCTCTTCAACCAGCCCCCCGGCCTGAAGGCGGTGACCGGCAGTTTGCTGAATGGCTCTTTTAATAAGGGAGCACGGTTCCCCGTATACCACTTGTTATCTGTTGCAGCCGCGACATGCTGGATCAGCTCCGCCCTGACCTGGGCCGCTGCCGCGGCCCGGGACGCCGCCTTCACCTGGGCATGAGAAGAGATTGATACCCAGCAAAAAATAATAAACACTCCGAGTTTTTTCACCATACACTTTTTGACTCCATCAAATAATGTCGACTAACCATGGTCCTTTAGGCCAAAAAAAAGGGGCGGGCTGCTTTCCCGCCCCACTGGCAATTATACTAAACGAAAACTACCTGCTCTAAGTTAAAACGAAATTTTCACCAACGGCGAAAATATCATATCCTCCAATCCGGCGATCTTCACCCCTATACGCGCATACACATAATTCTGCGCAGGCGTCATCGCGGGTACCGCCACACTCAGTGAAATATTGTTCATATCCGTAATGCTGGCGGCAGGAAGATCCATCTTGGCGATATTGTCCCCGCCAGAGGCGAACTGGTCCTTGTTGACATAAAGGCTCACTCTCTCTACATCCTTTGCATTCGCATCCGTAATGATCTTTTCCAGCTTGCAGGTGGCGGATGCCGTACCGCCACTGACCGTGATATTGGCGTTGCGGACCATGTAGTAAGGCGTCACCTGCAGGTCAACGTTCTGGTTTCCTTTCAGCTGGACATTGACCGTATCCGGATTGCCGGCTGCGGTCTGCTTCCACATAAAGGGGCCCTGTCCGTTGGGTATAATAATCTTATACGTCCCGTTAAAAAGCACTTCGGAAAAGCTTCCATCCTGTGCGAATGTCGAGCCGATAGGACCCACCTTTCCAAATCCATACTGGTAGATCTGGAAAGGCACCTGGTTTCTTTCCACCTGTATCGTATCACTGTTGTAAAGCAGGTGACCGGTCAACATGGAGCTCGGAGCGGAATAGTTGTCCTTCTTGCAGGCTACCGCCGATGCGAGGGCCAGGACACCTAAAAAATATTTATACGAAATTTTCATGTTTCAGTTTTTAAAAAGACATTATTGGTTGGGTTGCCGTACCAGCTTCGGATTCGCAGCAATAGCGTTGTCGCTGATCTGAGAATAATAGTTCCCGAACAGGAATTTATTATATCCCGTGGCCAGCGCAGGCAGTGTCTCCTTGAAGATCCATTTGCCATTGGTGGCAGGATCGGCCGGATTGTATACCTTGTACGGCCAGAGTCCCCAGGGCTGTGTGCTGTGCTGAGTAGCCACACCGAGATTGGAACGAACATCCGCCATCGTGGTCGGAGCGCCATCCCACCTCTTATGCGCCAGTCTCCAACGCTTCATATCGAAAAGGATATGCCCTTCAAAAGCCAGCTCGATCCTCCGTTCGTGTACGACACGGTCGAACGTGATGTCTCCGGCAACCAGCGGCGTCGTCAATCCGGCGCGCGCTCTTACGAGGTTCATATATGTAGCGGCATCATCCGGATGTCCCAGTTCAAACGAAGCTTCGGCAGCATTTAGCAGGATCTCCGCGAAACGGTAGCGGATAAAGGCTACAGTGCTACCCTGACCACGGCGGCCGGAGCCGGTCGTAGGATCGAGGTACTTGCGAATATAAAAACCCGACTGTGTCCTCAGCTCGAGACCATTTACAGGGCCATCGATGCCTACTACCTGTACGGGGACCGTCGTTCCGGGCAATGCTTTGGTATGACCCGCCTCATCGCTGGTGAAGATCGATCCGTCAGCCAGGACATAACCTGCCCAAATATCTACGGTCTTGCCTTTGAACTGGCGATTGGGCAACAGGACGGTGCCTGCCAGTCTTGCGTCCCTGCCGGCAAAAATATCGTCCTCATTTGTGTAATAGATAGGTTTGTTGCTGCCATCCACTGTCGCCAGCGGCGCAAACGTATTGTCCAGTTTTTCATATTGATTAACCAGGTTCAACGAAGGGTCGAGGCGACCTGCATCACCACCCTCATCTGAAAAAGAATAAGGCTGATCATTCGTCGTAAAGCCGTGTGTCTTACCACCCGTCTTGAAATCTTCGAAATAGATGGTCTCGATGCTGGCCTTGTCCAAAAACAGGTTGGCATAGTTGTCGGAAGGATCGCCACCGTTGTTGTACAGACCATACGCACCATCCGTACCGGCAATGATCTCTTTGGCCGCATTCAAGGACTTGGTATAGTAATCATTGGCCTTGGAGGCATCGATGCCTACTTCCCCGCCGGGCAGTGATACGGCCGCAGTGGTAGCGCCATATTTGGCGATAGAACCTGCATATAAGGCAGCGCGGCATTCCATTGCTACGGCTGCGGCCCTGCTGGCCCTGGACTTGGTAGCGGGGTCAGCCGGCAGATCACCCTTGATAGCTTCGGCTTCGCTGATGACAAAGTCATATATATCGGACTCCTTGGCACGGGGGTATTGTATGGAAGAGACATCCTTCGTCAGCGTCAGTGAATGCGTGATCAGCGGTACACCACCATAGCGCTTTGCCAGCTCGAAATAATACATGGCCCTAAGGAACCGGCCTTCAGCATAAAACCGCTTCTTATCCGCGTCAGCCAGTTGCGTACTGGCGCTGTCCCGCTCCAGGAACAGATTCACTTCACGTACATAAGTATAGGCAGTACCCCAGTCGATGGACCATTGGCCATAGCCCCAGCCGGTGCGCTGCACCAGATAGGAGCTTCCATTTTCGGAAGGGAAGCTTTCGCTGAAATCCGCAAAGCTCCTCCATCCCGGATCGTTGCTGTTGCCGTCCAGGCTGGATATATCTTCTTGTCTGTTATACAGGTCGGCCAGCACGGTCAGTACCAGGTTGGGATCTGAAAACACCTGATCTGTGGTTAAAAAGGTGGTCGGATTCACGTCCAGAAAGGCACTATCCTTCTTACAACCCGCCAAACCAAGGACCAGGGCCGTTATAGTTGTTATTGATAATAGCTTTTTCATTCTAATATTTTTTTTCTTCTCCATAATTTTTATAAGGAAAGATTGATACCTACGTTGATCACCCTGTTCTGCGGGAACTGCAGACCATTGTCGTCGATGGTTTCAGGGTCAACATTGAACTTCGACAGGTTGTCTATCGAGAATGCATTGTA
>Ga0105237_10001591_pt1 | contig 29555 bp, 30 predicted proteins | sample KBSC24metaG_FD_81520 | JGI IMG/M metagenome (GOLD analysis project Ga0105237, IMG submission 81520) | Corn rhizosphere microbial communities from Kellogg Biological Station, Michigan, USA - KBS C2-4 metaG | ecosystem: Host-associated > Plants > Roots > Rhizosphere > Soil | place: Michigan, USA... | reverse complement strand
CGGTCTTGGCCTGCTGCCCGGCGACCGCAAGGCCGAAGGCCTCTTGCTGATGCAGGCGGTGCGCGACAACGGCATGCTGACCGGCCGCGCTTTCGGCGGACTCGCCCGCTCGGACAAGGCCAACGCCTTCGCCTCGATCGACTCGATGGCCGAACTGTTCAAGCGCGTCGATGTGCGCGCTGCGAGCTACGATCAGGAGATAAAGTTCTTGTCGGGCGGCAACCAGCAGAAGGTCATCGTCGCCCGCTGGCTGGCGCTGGCGCCCAAAGCCCTGATCTTCATCGAGCCGACGCGCGGCATCGACGTCAACGCCAAGGCCGGCATTTACCAGCTCATGCGTGAACTGGCGCGCGGCGGCGCCGCGATCATGATGGTCTCCTCCGACCTGCCCGAAGTCCTTGGCGCCGCCGACCGCGTTCTCGTGATGCGCGCCGGCACCATTGTCGGCGAATTCCCGCGCGGCGCGACCGAAGCCGAGGTCATGCTTGCGGCGACTGGCGAAACCGTCACGGGAGAGGCCGCATGAGCCTCGCCGACACCACGCGCCGCACGGTCCCCTTCGAGCGCCTCGCGCCGCTCGCGCTGCTCGTCATCGCCGTGCTGATCTATGCCGGCATCGCGCTCGGCACCGGCCAGCCGCAATATCTCTCCTTCGAGGGCGTCGTCGGCGTCGCCAACCGTTCGATCGCCCTTGGCATCACAGCGGTTGGGCAGACCTTCGTCATCCTCCTCGGTTCGATCGATATCTCGGTTGCCAACCTGATCTCGGCCTCGGCGGTCCTCGCCTCGGTGATCATGAACGGCAACCCGATGATGGTCATCCCCGCGATCGCCGCTTGCCTCGTGCTAGGCCTCGTCGTCGGCGTGGCGAACGGCCTTGTCATCGCCCGGCTCGAAGTGAACCCGCTGATCGCGACGCTCGGCATGTCGCTGATCGTTCAGGGCGCCCTCTCCGCCTTCGTCTCCAACTTCGCGGGCGCCGTGCCCGACGATTTCCAGTGGTTCGCCTACGGCAATATCGGCCCGATGCCGTTCAGCCTGTTGTTCTATGCCGTGCTGATACTGCTCGCCTGGGTGACACTGCGCTTCACCAAGTTCGGTTCCGACATTTACTCGGTTGGCGGCAATGCCGACGCCGCGCGCCTCGCCGGCATTCACACCAACCGCATCATTATCCGCGCCCACATCGTCTGCAGCGTGCTCGCTTCGATCGCCGGGCTTTACCTCGCGAGCCGCCTCAAATCCGGCGCGCCCTGGATCGGCAAGGACGGCGTCTACGATCTCGAATCCATCGCCGTCACGGTCATCGGCGGCACGATCCTTGCGGGTGGCCGCGGCGGCATCTGGGGGACGGTCGCGGGCGTCCTGATCTTTTCTTTGATCGACGCGATCTTCAATCTCACCGGCACCGATGCCTTCCTCAAGCAGGTGCTGCGCGGCGTCATCATCGTGGCGGCGGTGGCCTTCTACGCCATACGTTCCAAGAGGATCGTCGCATGAGCAACGAGGTCCTCGCCAAGACGGATGCACCCCGGCAGCGCCGCCGCTGGCTGCTGTCGGTCAACCCCATCTATCTCGTCCTGGTGGTGCTGCTGGCGCTGATCGCGATCCGCAACCCGCAGTTCCTCGAGCCCTTCGGCTACATGAACTTCCTCAAGCGCGCCGCGCCCCTCGCCATCCTCTCGGCCGGGCAGCTCTTCGTGCTGGTGGCCGGCGGCTTCGATCTGTCGGTCGGTGCGCTGATCACCCTTACGGTCATCGGCGCCTCGATGCTGCAGAGCAATGACCCCAGCGCCACCTGGTGGGTCATCTGCCTGTTGTTCGTGCTCGGCGCGCTGGTCGGCCTCATCAACGGCCTCGTCGTGGTCGTGCTGCGCGTCCCCTCCCTGATCGCCACCCTCGGCATGATGATCACGCTGACGGGCGTCGCGCTGCTCTGGTCGGGTGGCGCGCCGAAAGGCTACCTCACCGACAATTTCCGCTTCTTCGGCCGCTACAATTTCACTGGCGTGCCGCTGATCAACCTGCTCCCCATTTCCATTATCGTCCTTGTGCTCGTCGTTGGCCTGCTCTGGTGGCTGATGCACCGCACCAACTACGGCCGGCTGTTGTTTGCGGTCGGTGACAACCCACGCGCCTCCCAGCTCGCGGGAGTGCCGATCGGGCGTGTGCGCGTACTGGCCTTCGTGGTGTCGGCGCTCTCGGGTACGGTCGCCGGCATTCTGCTCGGCGGCTTCTCGGGCGTCTCGCCGGATGCCGGCAACGGCTACGAGCTGCAGGCGATCACGGCGGCAGTGCTGGGCGGCGCGCAATTGCTCGGCGGGCGCGGCTCGGTACCGGCGACCGTCGCCGGCGCGGCAACGCTGACGGCAATCTTCACACTGCTCAATTTCCTGGGCCTTCCCAATCCGGTGCGCAGCGCCGTGCAGGGCCTGATCCTGATCGGCGCGGTGGCGCTGGCGATGTACCGGCGCAAACGCACCGGACGATGACGGCGGAAGTTTTTCCGCACGACGACGGCCCAAGCGGGGAGCTCGCCGGGCCGATACTAACGAAGGTGTTTTTGAAAGGGAGGACTTTATGAAACGCCTGATTATGCTGGCCGCCGCCCTGAGCCTCGCGCTCGGTGTGAGCCACGCCCTGGCGCAGGCCGCGCCGAACTTCGACGACCCGACGGAAATGGCCAAGCAGAAGGCCGAACTGACCGCCACGGCGGCGAACCCGAGTGATCCGATCTATCTGCAGCACATCGGCACGGACATGGTCGATACCACCAAGTTCAAGAAGCCCGCGCCGTGGACACTCTGCTTCTCCAACGCCGCCACGGACAATCCCTGGCGCGTTGTGGGCCTCAAGGACATGCAGGCCCAGGTAGCCGTCGATAAAGCCAATATCAAGGATTTTATCGTCACCGACGCCGGCGGTTCTGACGACAAGCAGATCGCCGACATCAATGACTTCCTGACCGGCGGCAAGTGCGACATCCTGATGATCGCGCCAAACACCACTGCCGCCCTGACTCCCGCCGTTGAAAAGGCCTGCGCCGTGCTGCCGGTCATCGTCTTCGACCGTGGCGTGACGACCAAATGCCCGGTGTCGTTCGTGCACCCGGTCGGCGGCTATGGCTTCGGCATCGCCGCGGCTGAATTCATCGCAAAGAACGTGCCCAAGGGCGGCAACGTCCTGGCACTGCGCATCCTGCCAGGCGTCGACGTGCTTGAAACGCGCTTCTCCGCCGGCAAGCACATCCTGACCGATGCCGGCCTCAACATCGTTGGCGCCGAATTTACCGGCGGCGACAATGCCAAGACCAAGTCGATCGTTGAGGACTACATGCAGAAGGGCAAGCTCGACGCCATCTTCATGGATGCCGGCGCTACCGCCGTTGCCGCCATCGAGGCGTTCGAGGATGCCGGCCAGCCGGTGCCGGTGATCACCGGTGAGGACCAGCAGGATTTCCTGCAGAAGTGGAAGGCCGACAAGCTGACCGCAATGGCCCCGACTTACCCCGCCTTCGTCTGGCGCACGGCGATCCTCGCCTCGGAAATGGTGCTTTCGGGCAAGCCGATCCCCGGACCGGAATGGGTGCTGCCGCAGCCCTCGATCACTGCCGACAACCTCGACAAGTACATCAACACCTCGATGCCGCCGCTCCACTACGCCATGTGCGGCTGCGAGGACTTCCCGGACTATCCAGCCCGCTGGAAGTAAGTTTTCGCCTCGACGGCATGAACTCGAACGGGCGCCGTCGCGGCGCCCGTTTTTATGCGCCGGTGAACTGCACCTCGACGTGCTGCGCCGCGCGGATGATGACGCGGCACTCACGTTCGCGCTGCTCGCCGTTGATGGCGAGGCTGCATACGTCCGGAATCCCGACCGAGCTCGATACGTCAATGCCCGCCCCGATATCGGAAAGGCTGCGAATGGTGCAGTTGACCGTCGAGCGGCGCCGGTTGAAGACGATCCGCCCGGCCTTGAGGACGCGACGTCTCGCCACATCGGCAGCCAGAGGTACAACCGGCGCGCGCCATGTCACGCAAGCGTTTCGGCCAGTAGCCTTCGCCTCGTAAAGGGCGATGTCGGCGTGGGAGAGCAGATCGTCGAGACTGTCGTCACCGTCCAGCGTCGCGATGCCGAAGCTCGCCGTCACGAGAACGCGCTTGCCGGTGAACTCGAAGACCTGAGAGGCAATCGAAGCCCTCAGCTTTTCGGCCACCGCCAGCGCATCGTCGGCGGCGGTGTGCGGCAGTATGATGGCGAACTCTTCGCCACCCATCCGCCCGAAGAGGTCGGTCTTTCGCAAATGCCGCCGGCAGGCTTCGACCGCGCCGACAAGAACGCGATCGCCCGCGGGGTGACCAAACCTGTCATTGATCGACTTGAAGCGGTCGAGGTCCACCGCGATACAGCTCACCGGATGCTCATGCCGCTTTCCCAGGGAGACAGCGCGAGACGCTTCTTCCTTGAAGGCGCGGCGGGAAAGCGCACCCGTCAGGCTGTCAGCACTAGCCTGCTGGCGCAGCTCGAGTTCGTTCATTGCGATCTGAGTCAGATCTTGGAGGATCTGGGTTTCCCTTGCCGAAAACCGGCGCGGCTCATAGCCGATGGCACAGACGGTGCCGACGTTATGCCCCCCACTGGTTCGAAGCGGGATCCCGGCATAAAACCGGATGTGCGGGTCGCCCGTCACATGCGGGTTGTCTTGAAACCTCGCATCCGAAGTTGCATCGGCGACGACAATCGGTTCGGTGCCGAGGACGGTGTATTTGCAAAAGGTCGTCTCGAGAGCTTCCTCGGTATTGGGAAGACCTTCTACGGATTTGTACCACTGACGGTGACCGTCGATCATCGAAACGATCGCGATCTCGACGTCAAAGATGCTCTTGATCAGCCGTGTGATGCGATCGAACGCTTCCTCACGCGGCGTATCGAGAACATCCAGCTGATCGAGCGCCTCGAGCCGCGACGTGTCGTCGACTTCGGGCGAGTATCGTTGTGCGGCAGCCGGCATCGGAGCCTCCTTTTCGCAATCGAGGCGCCAATTTAAGAGAGACGCCGCTTAGCAAAACTCTAAAGCAGGTCTGGGAACCGGCCGATTTGAAGGGCAAGGTTGCCGAAGGGTTTAGGAAAAGCGGCGAATTTCGCGGCGCCGGCGCATACGCAGCTCTGCGTAGCTACAGCAGGCCCCACATGGCCAACCAACCCTATCCAGCATCGATCAAAGTTTAATCACGGCCCGAACCAAGCGGTGAGGCTTTGTGTCTATGGTCCGAGGCACACGAGACGGAGTCTCCGCTCCGGCGTATGTGAGCTGCCGCTAAGGAGAGAGACTGTGCTGGGGCGTAGTCAATCTGTTGTTTCCGATCCCGAGAGCGAAACTCGGGAGGCTACGTCACGTCCCGAACCCGAGCGCCGGGCTCCCTCCAGAGCCGACCGGCAAGGCTTGGACGGCCTCAGGGCCGAAGTTCAGCGCAAACTCGCAGCTCAGATCGACCTTGGCGTGCCGGATCCTCCGGCCCCGGAAGCGGAGCGAGTCTTTGTCCCGAAAGCTGAGCGGCCCCGCCTCGAAACTCTGCGTGCCGGCGTGCAGGATAAATTCACTGCCGCCAAGCCCCAGCGCAAAAGCATGGGTCTCGGCTTCGCCATGCCACGGAGAGGGCGCATAACCCCCTCCCGCATAGCACTGGTCGGCGTGGCGCTGGTGGCGGGCGGCGTCGCTGCCTTCCTCGCGACGCAGCGCGACCAGGCAAGCCCTATTCCGGTTCCGCAGCCCGTCGTCGCCGCCGTCGTCGAGGCCAAAACCCAAATCCTCGTCGCCAAGCAGGCCATCGGACCCGGCGAGCGGCTGTCGCCGGCGTTAGTCGAGTGGAAGGATTGGCCGGCGGCCTCGGTCCTGCCCCAATACGTCACGGCCACGGCGACGCCCAACGCGATCACCGACATGGCTGGGTCGGCTGCGCGGGTCGAGATCTTTGCCGGCGAGCCGATCCGCCAGGAGAAACTGGCGCCGGCCGGCAGCGGCTACCTTTCGGCCATTCTCGATAAGGGCATGCGCGGCGTTTCGGTGTCGATCGCCGCCGAGTCCGCTTCGGGTGGCTTCATCGTCCCCAATGATCACGTCGATGTCGTGCTGACACGTACCAGCGGAACGACGCAGGGCGTCGAAACCATCCTGAGCAATGTCCGCGTGCTTGCCATCAATGCCCGGCTCGGACAGACCGGCCCCGGTACCGCGCAGACGGGTTCAGCTGACCCTGCTGCCGATGTCTTTTCCGGCCAGGCGACAGCCACGCTCGAACTCGATGCCACGCAGGCCGAGATGATCACCGGTGCCACCGCCGTCGGCAAGCTCGCTTTGGTGCTCCGCGCCACCGCCGACGCGAATGACTCAGCTTCCGCCGACAGCATCGTCAACGCGGCTATCCGCGTTTCCAGTCCATTCTGGGTCGGGGGTGGCACCTCAGCCTCGTCCCCATCCGCTCGTTAAAGCGCCATTGACTGGCGCCTGCTAGGATCAATCCATCCGTGAAAACATTGGCAAAGCATCAGAAATTGACGGCAGGTCGGGCATATCGGGCGCGGTTCTCACCGCGAGTTTTGTTGGCGGCACTCGCCCTCGTCGTCAGCGCGCTGGCGGCGTGCTGCATCCCCGCCGCAGCCCAGACCGTAAGCTACGATCTGAAGACCACCTCGGTGATGCGGATTAACCTGCCGGTGTCGCAGGCGGTGACCGTTATGGTGTCGGATCCGGTCGGCAAGATCGTCCCCGCTGACCCGGCCATCGCCGATGCCCAGCCCATTACCGATAAGTCGCTCTACCTCATCGGCAAGACCGCCGGCACGACGACCGTCAACCTCTTCTCCGCCACCGGGGCACCGGTCGGCCTCCTGGCCGTAGAAGTAGGCGCCGACACCGCGAGCATGTCGCGATCGATCCGCGCCGCGGTGCCGACCTCCCACGTCAAAGTAAGCTCGGTCAACGGGCGAGTGCTGCTCTCGGGCACCGTCACCGATGCCGGCTCGATGCAAAAAGTGCTCGACATCGTCAGCCAATACGGCAGCCCCGCGGTGATCAACACGATCACCTTCGTTGGCGGGCAGCAGGTCAATCTCGAAGTCAGGGTATTGGAGGCACAGCGCGACGCCGGCCGCCAGCTCGGTATCCAGTGGGCGGCCAACGGGGGCAATATGTCCGCCGGTCTTGCCGGCGGTCCCTCGAACCCTGCTGCCGGCGCCGGATCGTTCTCCCAGTTCATTACCAATGTGATCGCCGGTTCTGGTGGCGTCGGCATCGCCGCCATGATCAACGCGCTTGAGACCAAAAGCCTCGTCCGCACCCTGGCCGATCCGAACCTCACCACGCTCAGCGGCGTGAGCGCCAGCTTCCTCGCCGGCGGCCAAGTGCCCATCCGCGTTCCGGACAACAACGGCAACACCACGCTGAGCTACAAGGATTTCGGCGTCCGGCTAGTATTCACGCCAATGGTGCTCGATGGCGATCGCATCCAGATCCACCTGACTCCGGAAGTCAGCGACATCGGCAGCTACACCTCCGGCGGCGATCCGGTATTCACCACACGCACGCTCGATGCCACGGTCGAACTCAGGGATGGGCAGAGCTTTTCCGTCGCCGGCCTGCTGCAGAACAGCACCACTCTCAGCACCAACCAGCTTCCCTGGATCGGTGACGTGCCGATCCTCGGCGCACTGTTCAAATCATCGGCCTATCAGAAGCACGACACCGAACTCGTCGTGATCGTCACACCGCGGCTGGTGCAGCCGTCGACGCCGGCCCAGATCGTCGCCTCGCCGCTCGATCAGACGCAGCCGGCCAACGATCCGCAGTTTTTCGCGCTCGGCCAGATGGAAGTGACACCCACGATGATCAAGAGCTTCCAGTCGGGCAGCGGCGTCGCGGGCCCCTATGGCTACATCATCAATCTCGGCCAGGGGAGCACCAATTGAGCGGGCACCCGCGCGCGGCGATACTGCGAGCTGTCGGGCTGGCAGCGGTTCTTGCACCGCTGCTGGGCGGCTGCACGTACGACTATCTTCAGCACACGGACCGGGTCGGCTATGGCGCTGGCAATGCGGTTGCGGCCAATCTCGAAGCCGAGACGATCAATCCCTCGAAGGGCTCGATGTATGTGACATCGGGACTGGGCAAGAATGGGGTCGCCAAGCTGACCGGCGTCACGCCGCAGGCGCCGACAGCCTCAAGCTCCGCCCCTTCCACCTCGACGCCTTAAGTCGAGGACCAAAGGCGCGCACGCAGGAGCGGGAGGCGCATCGCCGGTCGCCCTCAGGCGTGCGCCGGGCCGGTAGCGCTGCTCAGAATCTGGATGTTGTTGGCGACCACGACATTGTCGGGGTCAAGCTTCTGCGCCTTGCGGAAGTTGGTCAGCGCTGCCGTCAGATTGCCCCGCAGCAGATATGAATAACCGACATTGTTGAAATATTGTGCCGTGCCACCCGAGAGCGCGAACAGTGAGGCATAGACCCGATCCGAAAGATCGAAGCGGCCGAGCCGGTCATAGGATGCACCAAGCCCGACATAGCCTTCCGGGTTCTTCGGCGACAGTTCGACGACCTTTTTGTAGAGGGCGGCCGAGTAGCCGAAATCGTTGTCGCGGAAATGATCGCGGGCCGCTGCAAGCGCCGTGTCTGACGTATAGCTTCCCGCATCCGGCAGATCGGCAACCGCCGCCGGCGCAGTACCGCCGAACGTGCTTGGGCTCGCGAAGTTGAGGGTGTTGCAGCCGGCGAGCGGGAGGGCAAGCATCGCGACAGCGACCAGCCCATAGCCAACCGATCCGGCGAAGCGGCGACGCATTTTGTTTTGCCCCCATGGCATTGGCCGCTCCAGATGCGGCCAATGATTTTTACGGGGGAAAGCCTACGCGTTGGTGGGTTACGCTTGGTAAATGCGGCACATTTCCGCGAACCAGACTTAACGGCCTGTTACCGCTCACAAATAGCTAAAACGAAGCGGCGCCCTGAGGGGCGCCGCTCCATGATCGATCGGTCGAAGCTGGACGCTTCAGTTGAAGCGGTAGCGGATCGAGGCCCGCACTTCGTTGATGAAGTTCTGGTTGAGGTAGTACGAAGTGCCCGGGTAGGTCTGGTTGTTGCTGAGCTGCGGCAGGTAGACGAGGCGATAGCCGAGGTCGGCGACTGCGTTGCCCATGTCGTAGGTCACGCCAGCCATCGCAGCACCGGCGGCCGTATAACCCGAGCCGTCGGCCTGCGGAGCAGAACCCGTCGTGGACACCTGATAGTAGGCGCCGCCCAAACCGGCACCAACATAAGCCCCAAAGCCGCCTGCACCGAAGCCGCTAAGCGGGAAATCGTAGTAGGCGTTGGCGAGAGCGAGGGTCGAACGCAGGTGGAGCGTATCGATGCCATCGGTCAGGCCGTCATTGCTGATTTCGTCGAGGGTCACGTCGGCGCGGAGCCCGTTGCCCACCTCGTAGCCGACACCAACGCCGTAGCTGTAGCCATAGCCGGCGGCAGTAGCGGAGTCGCTGCCCGTTGTGTTGCCGAACACGTGGTTCTGCGTCCACAGCGCGTTAACCCCGACGCTGGCGCGCAAGTAAAACGCACCGCCCAGGCCATTATCCACCGGCGGCGCGGGTGGGGGGGCATATTGCGGCAAGTCGGCGGCCATCACAGGACCGGCGACGAGCGCGGCAACAGCAACAAATACCGCAAGGATATTTCGCATCTCTCGTTCCTTCACATTGCCTCGACACCAGTCGATTGAGTGCAATATGCAGGAACTTCCTTAATGGCCATTTAACCTAAACGCTTAACCCTAACGGCGCCCTAAATCTGCCGCAGTCACGGCCTTCGGCAATGCAACGCGCGCCCGGCAAGCGTCGGCCTGCTTGGCTGCAACTGTCATTGTTCCGTAGAGGCAGAGAGGCTAAGCCACCTGCTTGATGGCGTTGGCGATTTCGCCGACGACGGCCTTGACCAGCCCCTCGTCGTCGCTCTCGGCCATAACGCGGATCACCGGCTCGGTGCCGGATTCGCGGATCACCAGCCGCCCGCCCGTGCCCAAGCGCGCGCGGCTTTCGGCGATAACCTGCACAACGTTCTTGTGGTCGAGCGGCTTGCCCTGCTTGTAGCGAACGCTCTGGAGGAGCTGCGGCACCTTGTCGAAGCGCTTGCAGATTTCGGACACCGGCGTGCCGAGTTCCTTGACCACCGCAAGGAGCTGCAGCGCCGCCACGAGCCCATCGCCTGTCGTGGTGAAATCAGAGAGAATGATGTGGCCGCTCTGCTCGCCACCGACATTAAAACCCTTGCCGCGCATCGCCTCGAGCACATAGCGATCGCCGACCTGCGTCCGCTCAAGGCTCAGGCCGATAGAGCTGAGATACCGCTCGAGCCCCAGATTGGACATGACGGTCGCAACGAGCCCGCCGCCGACGAGACGCCCCCGCGCCGCCCAGCTCTGTGCGATCACGGCCATCAGCTGGTCGCCGTCCACCACCTCGCCATGCTCATCGACAATGATCACCCTGTCGGCGTCGCCATCGAGCGCGATACCGATATCGGCGCGCACTTCCTTGACCTTGGCGCGCAACGCCTCCGGCGCGGTCGAGCCGACCTTGTCGTTGATATTGAAGCCGTCAGGCTCGACTCCGATGGCGACGACATCCGCGCCCAGCTCCCACAACGCAATCGGCGCGACTTTGTAAGCGGCGCCGTTGGCGCAATCGAGCACAACACGGAGGCCCGTGAAATCGAGCCCACGGGGCAGCGTGGCCTTGACGAATTCGACGTAACGCGTACGCGCTTCCTCTTCGCGGTGCGCGCGGCCGATGTCGCGCCCATGCGCGAGGCGCGACAGCATATTGCTGTCCATCAGATCTTCGATCCGCGCCTCGATTTCATCCGACAGCTTGTAGCCGTCCGGCTGGAACAGTTTTATGCCGTTGTCGTCGAAGGGGTTATGCGAGGCCGAAATCATTACGCCGAGATCGGCGCGGAGCGAGCGCGTCAGCATGGCGACGGCCGGCGTCGGCATGGGGCCGAGGAAATAGACATCCATGCCCACGGCGGTAAATCCCGCGCCCAGCGCGTTCTCGATCATATAGCCGGAACGGCGGGTATCCTTGCCGATCACCACGCGATTACGGTGCTCGCCGCGGTCGAACATCAGCCCGGCGGCCATGCCGACCCGCATTGCCAGTTCCGGCGTCAGCTTCTCGCCATTGGCAAGGCCGCGAATGCCGTCGGTACCGAAATACTTTCTAGCCATGATGAGAACGTCCCACTTCCAAGCCAAGCGCATTTATAGCGCATTTGCCCCATGCACCAAAAATACAACCGCAAACACTGCTTAATGGTGCATGGCGGCGAGATTGAGGGCAATTGTGGCGGAGCGGCCCTAACGCCAGCGCGAAGGGGCAAGAGCGGCGACGGCCCTGACAGCCGGCCGCAACGCAAGCGCGCGTCCTGGCTCCGCCTCGACGATTGCCTCCTCCACAGTGTCACGCGCAACAGGCGCTGGCTGCCGCTTGCGCCGCACGATGTCGCGGCTTGCAGATGGCCGGACGCTCGCCGAGGTGAACGATGGCCCGGTCGGCCTCGAGGTCGATGCCTGCAACGTCATAGACCTGCATCGCCTCATCCGGGCGGCTGACTTCCAGCGTCAGCCGGGCGTCGGCGTCTAGACGAAGCTTCTTGTCGACCTGCGCGAGGATCGCACGGAATTTGCCGACGGTCATGAAGCTTGTGCCTTCGGCGGCGGGAATGTCCTCGACCTGCAGAATCGTTTCCTGCCAGGCATCAGGGTTGCCGCCGCAGTCGAGCGTCACGAAGGAGCCCGCTTTTACCTCGGTCACGTGATAGCCGGCTTGCACCTCGCGGCCGGCATATTCGAAGACGAGGGCCTTATCGTCGTGGGGCGCGAGAGCGCCTAGGACGGCCTGCAGCGACGAGTCATTCCCTTGCATCAGGGGACTAGCGTGAACGTTCATGGTGAGATATCCTCATTTCAACGACTCATGAGATGTTGAAATGAAAATCGAAGAAACACAAGCCCTCGATGCGTTTGGCGCCTTGTCGCAAGCGACCCGGCTGCAGATGGTCCGCGCGCTCGTGGTTGCGGGTCCAGATGGAATGGCCGCTGGCGCGGTCGGAGACGCAGTCGGCGCCTCGTCATCGGGGGCCTCGTTTCATCTTGCCCATCTCGAGCGTGCCGGGCTGGTGCGATCCCGCCGGGCTGCCAAGTCGATCATCTACACCGCCAATTATGAAGGCCTGTCCGGCCTTGTCGAATTCTTGATGCGCGACTGCTGCCAGGGGCGACCCGAAGTGTGCGTTCCTGCTGGCGAAGTCGCCGCATCCTGCTGCGCCCCTGCACCCAAGGAGATGGCCTGTGCCTGCTGATCGCGTCTACAACGTCCTTTTCCTCTGCACCGGCAATTCCGCCCGATCGATCCTCGGCGAAGCATTGCTCAACCATTTGGCCGGTGACGGTTTCCACGGCTATTCGGCCGGCAGTCACCCCAAGGGCGAGGTCAACCCTATGACGTTGGAGGTGCTGTCCGAGACGGGCATTCCGCTTGACGGCTTGCGGTCCAAATCGTGGGACGAGTTTGCAGCGACAGATGCGCCGAAAATGGATTTCGTCTTTACCGTTTGCGATGATGCTGCCGGCGAAACCTGCCCGATCTGGCCAGGTCATCCGCTGACGGCCCATTGGGGCATCGAGGACCCAGCGCGGGTGGGTGGACAGGAATTCAGGCGCAAGGCCGCATTCGAGGACGCGCTGCGCTATATGCGCAACCGCATCACCGCCTTTATCAATCTGCCACTGACCAGCATCGACCAGATGTCGCTGCAAACCAAGCTGCGCGATATCGGTGAGATGGATGGCGCCACCAGACACTCACCGCGGGTAGCATGATGCAGGCGCATTGCCATCGGTATGATTGATCTTCCGCGCCGGCTTGTCGCCGAAGGTTTTGGCACATGCCTGCTCGTCGCCACGGTCGTGGGCTCCGGCATCATGGCGGCCAATCTCACCGCCGACGGCGGTATGGCGCTGCTCGGCAACACGCTGCCGACCGGCGCCATTCTCGTGGTTCTGGTGACTGTGCTCGGGCCGATCTCGGGCGCGCACCTTAACCCGGTCGTGTCGATGGTTTTTGCGCTGCGGCGGGAGCTTCGGGCGCTTGATGCTGCGTTTTATGTGCTGGCGCAGATCGGCGGTGCGATCATCGGAACGGTGCTGGCGCACGCTATGTTCGCGCTACCGCTGATCGAGGCTTCGGCAAAGGCTCGTACCGGGCCAAGCCAGTGGCTGGCTGAGGGCATCGCGGCTTTCGGTCTCGTCGCGATTATTCTTGGCGGATTGGCGGTTAATCGTGTCGCCGTGCCGTGGCTGGTAGGTCTCTACATCACCGCCGCCTATTGGTTCACTGCCTCGACATCATTCGCCAATCCCGCGGTGACTATCGCACGCGCACTGACCGACACTTTTTCGGGCATTCGTCCGATAGATGTGCCGGGGTTTATCGTCGCCCAGGTCATCGGCGCGTTGCTGGCACTGGCGCTGGCCGGCTGGCTGTGGAACGCTGCAGCCACGCAGAAGTAGTCGGTGTCGTCGACACCGGCACATGCAAGGGGTTTGCAGTTCGGCCACTCTTTGCCGCCGAAATTTTCCTGAACGGCCTGTCGAATTTCGTCCGCACACGACGTCTATCAAATGAAGGGCAGCCGGCCCGCCAGAAGCGATGCAGGAGAAAAACCATGACGCAGTATCTGGTCGCCATTTTCCTTCCCGACGACTTTGATCCGGCGGTGGGCGGCGAAGCAATGGATCGCGACATCGACGCACTCAATGACGAGATGGTGGCGGCCGGGGTCAGGGTCTTCGTTGGCGGGCTACGGCCGCCAAAAGACGCGGTGTCGCTGCGGGTGAAAGCCCCCGGCGAGGTGCTCATCACCGATGGCCCCTATATCGAGACCAAGGAGCAGATCGGCGGCTTCTGGGTGCTCGAAGCGGCCAACCTTGAAGAAGCGCTGGCCTGGGGCCGGAAGGCCGCAATCGCCTGCCGGGCGTCGGTCGAAGTGCGCCCGTTCCACAGCATGCCGACCAGCTAGACCCGCGCCCTTTACAGGGGCCGTCGCGCCGCGGCCTGCCCATAGGGAACATTGCGGCCGCCATAGCGGCGGACACGGATATTGGCCTGCTCGGCGTGGCCGACAAATCCTTCGAGCATGCAGAGGCGCGAGCAGTACTCGCCGATCATCGCCGACGCTTCGTCGGTAAGTACCCGCTGATAGGTCACCGTCTTGAGGAATTTACCCACCCAGAGCCCGCCAGTGAAACGCGCGGCCTTCCGCGTCGGCAGCGTGTGATTGGTGCCGATAACCTTGTCGCCGAAAGCGACATTGGTGCGCGGCCCAAGAAACAACGCGCCATAATTGGTGAGGTTGGCGAGGAAATAGTCGGGGTCGGCCGTCATCACTTGCACATGCTCCGACGCGATCTCGTTGGCGACGCGCAGCATCTCGGCATCATCGTCGCAAACGATGACCTGCCCGTAGTCGGCCCATGCCTTGGCCGCGACAGCCGCCGTCGGCAGAATCTGCAGCAGGCGCTCGACCTGAACCATGGTTTCGCGTGCCAGCTTCTCCGAGGTGGTGAGGAGAATGGCCGGTGATGTCGGGCCATGCTCCGCCTGCCCCAGCAGGTCCGTGGCGCAGAGTTCGCCGTCGACGGTGTCGTCGGCAATCACCAGCGTCTCCGTCGGGCCGGCGAGAAGGTCGATGCCGACGATGCCAAAGAGCTGGCGCTTCGCCTCGGCAACATAGGCGTTGCCAGGCCCGACCAGCATGTCGACGGCCCTTATGCCGGCTGTGCCGAGCGCCATCGCTGCAACCGCCTGGACGCCGCCGAGGCAATAAATCTCGTCGGCCCCTGCGAGATGCTGGGCAGCGACGATGGCCGGCGCCGGCTTGCCTTCGAACGGCGGAGCGACGGTGATGACGCGCTTGACCCCAGCGACCCGGGCGGTGACCACCGACATGTGCGCAGAGGCAAGCAGCGGGTACTTGCCGCCCGGCACGTAGCAGCCCACCGCGTCGATCGGGATGTTCTTGTGGCCAAGCACGATGCCCGGCAGCGTCTCGACCTCGACATCGGTCAGCGCCGCCCGCTGCACCTCGGCGAACCGCCGCACCTGAGCCTGCGCGAAGCGGATATCGTTGAGCGCCTCCTCTCCAACGGCATCGAGGCAGCTCTCGATCTCCCGCTCCGTCAGCTGGAAATCGTCGCGGTCGAAATTGTCGAAGCGGCGGGAGAGCTCGTGGACCGCTGCATCGCCGCGCTTCGCGACATCCTCGATGATCGCGCTGACCGTCTCGCGGACCTCACGGTCCCGCTCGTCCGTTTTTGCAGCGGCGGCAGCGGTTTTTAGGTAGCGGACCATGCGAAGTCTCCTCCATTATGCTTTGCAAAGAGGCATACCCGCATCAAAGCCAAAAGGGGAGGACGCAATGGCCAACAGAGAGACTGAGCAGCACTGGTCGAAGCCAAAGGGCATGCTGCCAAACAGCCGCTTTCCCCTGCTCGTGCATCGCGGCGCCGTGCCGGGGGGCGGCGCGGAGGCGATGATCGGTCGCCTCCGGTCGAACGCCTGGTACAACAACTGGCGCTGGCCTGGCATCTACACTTATCGCCACTTCCATTCGACCACCCACGAATGCCTGGGTGTGGCGCGGGGTTGGATGGAAATCGAAGTGTTCGGCGAAGGCGGCAAGCGCCTCCGGGTCGAAACCGGCGACATCGTCGTGATGCCGGCCGGCGTGTCGCACATGATGATCGGCCAGTCGGACGACGTGCTGATGGTTGGCGGTTATCCCGAAGGTCGCGACTGGGACAACATGCAGCAGGATCACCTCACCGAGGAGCTCCGGCGCACGGCGGCAAAGCGGATCATGATGCTGCCCATTCCGGCCCGTGATCCGGCGACCGGCGGGGCGATGCAGGAGTGGATCGACACGCCCTCGTCGGTGGACGCCGAGCTCAACGATTTTCGGGACGGGCTCGGCTCCGCCTGACCGGCCGCCAATCGGGCGAACCGCCGCACGTCTCTCCGGGCAGCTTAGCCTGGTTTGCGGGCAAAGGCCGTGGCGGCGGCTTCGACCGCGCCTGGGCCATGTGGAATGCCGAGGGCCTGCATCCCCGCTTCCATTGTCCCGAGGACGCCGAGCACCATGTGGGCGTTGACGTGGCCCATATGCGCGACCCGGAGAAAATCCTGGTAAGCGGGCTCGGTGGGCAGCGCCATGCCGAGCCCGATGCCGAGCGTTACGCCTGCCTCCGCCTCGAGCCACTTCCTGAGAGCGCCGGCTCCGCCATTGCCAATGCGCGCGGCGGTAACGGAGCGGCCGCGGCAGCGCGGATCGCTCATGTTGAGGCCGATCGAATTCGTCGAGGCACCCCAGGCATCGAAGGCGGCCCACACGGCGCTGGCGAGCGCTTCATGGCGGTGCCAGACTTGGAGCAGCCCTTCCTCCTCAAGAATCATGGTCAGCGATTCGCGAAGGCCGAAGAGATGGGCGGTCGGCGCTGTACCGCCGAAATACTGGTAGAAATCGACGGCGAGGCCGCGCGGCTTCCAGTCCCAATAAGGCGTCACGAGGTCGGCCTTCTGCGACGCCGCGAGCGCCTTCGCGGAAAACCAGACGAAGCCCAGACCCGGCGGCAGCATGAGGCCTTTCTGGCTGGCACCGACCAGGACATCGACACCCCATTCATCCATCCGCATCTCGTCGCAGCCCAGCGAGGCGATGGCATCGACGGCGAGCAGCGCCGGATGGCCCGTTGAATCGATCGCCGTACGGATCGCGGCAATATCGCTGCGGGCCGACGAAGCCGTATCGACGTGGGTAACCAGCACAGCGCGGATGGCGTGGCCGGTATCGGCCGCAAGCGCATCGGCGATACGGCCGGGATCGGCCGGCGAGGATTTTCCGAAATCGATCAAATCGACGGCGATGCCCATGCGGCCTGCAGCATCGGCCCAGCCATGGCCAAACCGGCCCGTCGCCGCGACCAGCGCCCGGTCGCCACGCGAGAACATGTTGGAGATCGCCGCTTCCCACGCCCCGTGTCCGTTGGCGATGTAGATGGCGACATGCTGGTCGGTCAGCGCCACACGTTTAAGGTCGGCGACGATGGATCGCGTCATCGCGACGATGTCGCCCTCATAGATATTTGGCGCGGCTCGATGCATGGCATTGAGCACGCGATCGGGGGCGACCGAGGGGCCCGGGATGGCAAGGTAGGTACGGCCAGAGACGTAGGCCACGGAAAACTCCAAAAAGGTGAGGCAACCACTCTGGGGTATTTTGACGATGGGGTCACCCCTGCCTCGCGGCGCCGCTCCAGAATAAAAAAGGCCGCCCCGAAAGGCGGCCTTTGATCGCGTCGTTGGAAAAGTCTCAGCCCTCGGGCTGCGGCTCAAGCCCGCCCGCATCCGGGCTCGGCTTCTTCGGTGCCGCCCGGCCGACCTTGGGAACGCCCGTCCCCTTGGTCGTGGTCGTCTCGGTATCCGCACGGAACGGCGGCTTGCCGTTCATCAGGTCGCGGATCTCGTCGCCCGTAAGCGTCTCGTATTCGAGCAGTGCGCCGGCGATGGCGTGGAGATCGTCGATATTCTCGAGGATCACCCGCTTGGCCGTCTCGTAGCCTTCCTCGACGAACCGCTTCACTTCCGCATCGACCATCTTCTGCGTGTCATCCGAAAGATGGACAGAACGCTGCATCATCGAGCGGCCGAGGAACAGCTCGTCCTGGTTGTCGCCGTAGAGCAGCGGCCCGAGCTTATCGGACATGCCGAACTCGGTCGCCATGGCGCGAGCCAGACCTGTCGCCATTTTGATGTCGGCGGAGGCGCCTGACGTGACCTTCTCGTAGCCGAAGATTTCTTCCTCGGCGACACGGCCACCCATGGCGACCGCAAGGTCGGCAAAACACTTCTGCCGGGTGAGCGAAACCGAGTCGCGCTCGGGCAGCCGCATCACCATGCCGAGGGCACGGCCGCGCGGGATGATCGTCGCCTTGTGGATCGGATCGGAGCCGACCATCCTGACCGCGAGCAAGGCATGCCCCGCTTCGTGGTAGGCGGTGAGTTTCTTGTCCTCTTCGGTCAAGGCGAGAGTGCGGCGCTCGGCGCCCATCATCAGCTTGTCCTTGGCATCTTCGAACTCGCCCATGGTGACGAAGCGCTTGTTACGCCTGGCCGCCAGCAACGCGCCTTCGTTGACGAGGTTCATCAGATCGGCGCCCGAGAAGCCGGGGGTACCGCGTGCCAAAACCTTGAGGTCCACATCGGGGGCCAGTGGCACCTTGCGGACGTGCACCTTGAGAATCTTCTCGCGGCCGGCGACATCCGGGTTCGGCACCACGACCTGACGGTCGAAACGGCCGGGACGGAGCAGCGCCGGATCGAGCACGTCCGGACGGTTGGTGGCGGCGATCAGGATGATGCCTTCGTTCGCCTCAAAACCATCCATCTCGACCAGCAGCTGGTTGAGGGTCTGTTCGCGCTCGTCGTTACCGCCGCCGAGGCCTGCACCGCGATGCCGGCCCACCGCGTCGATTTCGTCGATGAAGATGATGCAGGGCGCGTTCTTCTTGGCCTGCTCGAACATGTCGCGCACGCGGCTCGCGCCAACGCCGACGAACATTTCAACGAAGTCCGAACCCGAGATCGTGAAGAACGGTACGCTGGCTTCACCAGCAACCGAGCGGGCAAGCAGCGTCTTACCGGTACCGGGCGGGCCGACCAGCAGCACGCCGCGCGGAATCTTGCCGCCGAGGCGCTGGAACTTTCCGGGGTCGCGCAGGAACTCGACGATCTCTTCGAGGTCCTGCTTGGCCTCATCGACGCCCGCGACGTCCTCGAACGTGATCTTGCCGTGCGTTTCCGTCAGCAGTTTTGCCCGCGACTTGCCGAAACCCATGGCGCCGCCACGGCCGCCACCCTGCATCTGCCGGATGAAGAAGAACCACACGCCAATGATGACGATGAACGGCAGCCAGGAAGAAAGCAGGATCGCCCAGAACGGGCTCGATTCCGGCGCGCGGGCCGTGATGCTCACGTTGCGCGATTCGAGCTTGTTGATGATGTCGCCGCCCTGCGGGATGATCGTCTCGAACCGCGTGCCGTCGCGCATCGTGCCGTTGACGACATTGTCGGTGATGACCACCGACGTGACGCTGCCGGCGTCGACGTCGCTGACGAACTGGCTATAGCTCTTGTCGGCGACCTGAACCGAATGAGTGGAAGACTGGAAAACCTGGAACAGCCCCATCAGCATAAACAGGATGACGAGCCAGATGGCAAAGTTCCGGAAATTTGCGTTCATAAGAGTTTCCCAGATGGCCGGCGGAGGAGGCCGCGGGCACGTCACGCTAATTTAGGCCCCGGTTTGGGGCGTTACAAGGGCGGCACTAGCTGCCCTTTCGGGCGGTGAACCAAGAGTTTTGTCGTAAACACGTTAATTTGCGGTCATGTGTGCGGTAATGCAGCATCAGTGCCCGCCAATTCAACCGTAATATTGTTGTCGAATCGATAGCAACCAAGAGCCAGCACTGTGCCGTCGGGCGCGCTGATTAGCGGCGCGCTGCGGAACGAGGCGGCAGGACCAGCGATGTCCGCACCGACCAGCTTTTCTGCCTCCCGCCGCGAAAAATCGCCCGCCCGGCGAACCCCGAGTTGTTCTCCTGATCGATTGGAGATGCGGAACCGTCGATCCCAGAGCAGCTTTTCGCGCGGCAAGATTGTCGCGGCTGGCGTGGCTTGCCGTCCCGGCTCGCGGGCGAACCAAAGGGTGTCGCCGCGGCGCGCCACCAGCGCCCCGAGCGTCGTGAAGCGGCGGAACGACGGCTCCCGGGTCAGCAGTTGATAGAGGCGCTCGACCGCGCCAAGCGCCCGCGGCTTCTGCCCGCCGCCGGCGAAGTCCAGCAGCCGGCCGATGAGTTTTACGCCCACAGCCTTGGGCAGAGACGAAAGCTCAGCGTGAGCGAGTTGTGCGGTGCCAAGTTGATCGACAGTAACGAGCGCAGCAAACCGTTCGTCGGCCCACTGGCTCAGGGCATCGTCGGCCTCGCCGCCGCGCTGCGCAAACTGCGCGATCCGCGCGCCACTGAAGCCAAGCTCCGCAAGCACCGGCATGGCCTGCCGCCATCGCACACGCTCGTAGTGGGGGTCGGCGTTGCTCGGATCGGCAACCGCCGTCAGCCCGGCTTCCGCGACCACCGCCCGAAGCAATTCCGGCGGCACATCGAGCAGCGGCCGGAACACCGGCACGCCTTCGACTTCCGAGAAGCTTTCCATGCCGCGCAGCCCATCAAGACCGCTGCCATGCGCAAGCCGCATCAGCACGGTCTCGGCTTGGTCCTGCGCGTGATGGGCCGTCAGCAGCATCTGCACGCCGTCAGTCCGCATGGCTTCACCGATGAGCCGATAGCGTGCCGCGCGGGCGGCAGCCTGTACCCCGGCGGCAGGCTTTTCGCCCATCCACCGTAGCGACCGCGCAATCAGGCCAAGCCGTTCGGCTTCACGCACAACGAACGCCGCCTCATCGGCCGCTTCGGGACGCAACCCATGATCGAGCGTGTAAACGACGAGCCGCGGCGGCTTGGAAACTTCCCTCGCCCACTCGGCCATCAGCAGCATCACGGCGAGGCTGTCGGCCCCGCCTGAGACGGCAAGCCCGAGGGCCGGGTGATGAGCAACCGGCGCGAGCCGGTCGCCAAAACCGCGCCTGAGCGCGGCGAGATCCGTCAGGCCGGGCACTTGCCCCTGGCCATTTCCTGCTTCAACCGCGTTTTGAACGCCGCCGTGGTGTTCGGATATTTTGTCGACAACAACCCGAACGTCTTGCACGCGGCGTCCGGCTGCTGCGCGCCGGCCAGCGCGATGCCGAGCTTGAGCAGCATATCTGGCGCGCGCGGCGAATTCGGAAAGCTCTTGTAGCCGGTCACCAGTACATCGGCGGCATCGACATAATTCTGCTGCTGCAGCAGCGCCTCGCCGAGATAGTTCGTGGCGTCGGCCGCCTGCGGATCGTCCGGATATTGCTTGATGAACGTCTTGAACTCGGTCGTCGCCGTCGGGTAATCGCCTTTGACGATCGCCTGATAGCCGACCTTGTACTGCGCCTGCGCGGCGGGGTTCGCGGCGCTCGCCTGATTGCCGGCCGAGGCCAGCGTCACCGGCGCGGCGTTCTGGCGCGCCGGATTGGTCGCAACGCCCGGACCGCGAGATGGGCCCAACGGCACTTCATCCGCACCCGGCGCTGCCCCCGCCCTGCCCTTGCCGACCAGCGGATCGGACGACGGACCGAGGTCGTCGCTGCCCGCCTGATCGCCCGTAGTCGCCGACGCGACATCGCCACCTTGATCATCGCTGGCGGTCGCGCCTAGATTGGCCGGCGGCGCGCCGACGCCTGAGTTTCGTCTGCCGGGGCTTTGCGGCGCGATCTCCGACGGCGTCACGCTGCCGGATTGATCGCCCGCATCAGTTTTTCCCGGCGCGCCGCCCTTCCCGCCCTCCAACTGCTTGAAGCGGAAGTCGGCATCCTGGCTGTTCCGGTCGATCAGCGTCTGCAATTGCGTGAGCTGGAACTGCAGCCCCTGCACCTGTCCCGTGAGGTCGCGCACCTGGCCTTCGAGCTGCTGAATGCGCAAGACGAGCTGCGCCGCGTTCTGGTCGTTCTGCGCCACCAGCATCACCGGCTGGGCGGCAGGATCGGCAAACGTCGGAACCGCAAGGCCGGCCAGCAAAATCGCCGCAAGAGGCAGCATGCGCCCCGATCGCCGGAAAAGGCTTGGCAAAGACAAATGCACCTCCGTCGATATCGCGATGAGTGGGCTGATTAAACCTTGGCGCCACATACACCGCAATTTTGGTCAAAAGAAAGCGCCGGACGCCAGTTTACGCGACGTCCGGCGCCTATGCCTCCAGTATAGCCAGCCGGTGGGAGGGGGCGGAAAGCTTGCGGCTCCGCCCTTAGGACCGGCTGGATTCCAGGTTACTGCACGACCGTCACGGCGCGCCGGTTCTGCGACCAGCACGAGATGTCGTCGCAGAGCGCCACCGGGCGTTCCTTGCCGAACGACTTCATCGTCAGCCGGTTCGACGCCACGCCTTTGCTGATGAGATAGTTCAGCACGACGTTGGCGCGACGGGCGCCGAGCGCAATGTTGTATTCGCGCGTGCCGCGCTCATCGGAGTGACCTTCGATGAGAACGTGCTGGTAGTTCGAATAGCGGCCGAGCCAGGCAGCCTGCTTGTCGAGCGTCGCGATGGCGGTGGGCGACAGGTCCGAAGAGTCCGTGTCGAAGAACACGCGATCGCCGACGGTCACCAGAAATTCCTGCTGGCTACCCGGCGGGCCGCCATTCGGGCCGAGATTGCCGACGCCGGTCGACGGGTTACGCGAACAGGCCGCGAGCACGACGACGAGGGCGACCAGCGCGATACCGCGCAAAATGCCGAGGGTTGGCGCCAAAGAACGCATCGGGTTCAGACTCCTGAAGATATGAAATTTAGGATCGGTATTTACCGCGCGTTATCTTAAGCTCGGGTTGTCGCGACTGGTTAATCTGAGGTTATTCTGGCTGGAATATGGCCGGATTCCGGCCTTTCTACAGGGTCGCAGCCGCTGTTGCCGAAAGAGCGCAGGAAGCCGGGAATGCGTCCTTAGCTCCTGAGCGGGCTCCAGGCCGGGTCTGAGGCGAAGGTTTCGGTCGGGACTTTGAGATTGGCGCGGCCCCAGATGTCGACCGTATAGAGCGAAGGACCCGCATCCCCACCCGGATCGGAGAAATACATGATCACCCGCCCATTCGGCGCCCAGGTCGGGCCTTCGGCGTGATAGCCCGAGAATAGGATCTTCTCAGCCGATCCATCCGGCTTCATCGTGCCGATCTGGAATTGCCCGCCGGCCTGCTTGGTGAAGGCGATGAGATCGCCCTTGGGCGACCAGACCGGCGTGTTGTACGTGCCGCCTTCGCCAAAGCTGATGCGCTGGGCATTCCCGCCGCCGGCCGGCATCACATAAACTTGGCTGGTGCCGCCGCGGTCGGATTCGAACGCGATGTTGGCGCCGTCCGGCGAATAGGAGGGCGACGTATCGATCGAGGCGCCGCTGGTGAGCTGCTGCGGCTGGCCGCCGATAGCGGTCGAATAAATGTTGGTCGTCCCGCCGCCCTCAACCGAAAACGCCAGGCTTTTGCCGTCCGGCGAGAACCGCGGCGAAAACGTCATGGCGCCAAAATTGCCGAGCCGCCGCGGTTTGCCCGAGGCGAGGTCGAGCAGATAAATCTGCGGATCGCCGTTATCGAGGGCGATATAGGTCAGTTCCTGCTGGTTGGGCGCAAAGCGCGGCGTCATCGTCTCGGGCGTACCCTGGGTGATGTACTGCACATTGGCGCCATCCTGATCCATGATGGCGAGGCGTTTTAGACGATTGGCCTTGGGACCGCTCTCCGCGACAAACGCGACACGCGTGTCGAAGTAGCCGCCCTCCCCGGTCAGCGCCGAGTAGATCGCGTCCGAAATCAGGTGGCCGACACGCCGGTAATTGCTGGCGTCGGTGGTATAGGATTTACCCACGGCCTGTGCCTGCGCCTGCACGTCCCAGACGCGCACCGCCGACTGGATCTGCGCGCCGCGCTCCGCCTGCCCCATCACCACGGCCTGCGCATTGACGCCGGCCCACCCCGCAAAATCCGGCTGCGCCGAAACGCTGCCCACCTTCTGCGGCAGCGTCGACGAGTCGATGACCGCGAACAGCCCCGACCGCGTCAGATTGTTGCGGACGATATCGGCAATTTCCTTGCCGAACGCCGGATCGGAACCGGCAAAATCCGGAATGGCGATCGGCAGCGGTTGAAAATCGGCGCCTGACACCACGATCTTGACCAGCGCACTTGCCGGCCGCGCGGCGAGCAGCATGGCGCCGCCGGCGAGACCCAGTTGCAGCGCGTGGCGCCGGTTGAGGATGGTCATTTCACGTCTCCGTTGAGATGCGGCGGTTCAAAGTATCGCGCAAAGGCTTGGACTCAAGATTTCTTAGTAGCAGTGGTGCGGCAACAAAGCGGCGAAACCAGCCATAAGTTCCGCCCAGGCGCCTAGATCCCTTATTATTACTCGCTTGTAACCATCGTGATTTCGATTTGATGCCATCCCACTGGGCCGTCGTATTTTTCGGCGGGCATGGTGTAGGGGCCGCACTGGGCGATAGCGCGCTGCGCAGCTCGTGCAATCGACGCACCCATCGGGCTCGAGTCCGTCTGAACGACCTTGGGCATGCCGTTCACGCTGCCATCGCGGTTGAACTCGGCACTCAGTTCGACGCTGAGACCGGCATCCATCTCGCTTGGAAGCAGCGTCCAGCACTTCTTGATCTGGGCAATCAACGCGCCGATTTCGCTTTGCGTCAGCGCCGCGGCCTTGCCTGTCGCCTTACCGGCAGTGGGTGAACCGCCAGCGCCGGTCGTCGCGCCAGTCGATTTCTGATCGTTGATGAGGTTGGAAATCTCGTCGGCCGCTTTCGCTGCCTTGGCTGCGTTGGCGACCTGCGTTGCCTTGGCCGCCGCAGCTTTGGCATCTGCCGCCGCTTGTGCAGCAGCCGCAGCCTTCGCCGCCTTGGCGGCATCGGCCTTTGCCTGCACATCAGCGTCAGCGATTGCCTTGTTGATGGCCGCTTGCGCCGCTTTGGCGGCCGCGGCGTCTTGCGCGGCCTTAGCGGCCGCCGCGGCATCCTGCTGCTTCTTAAGTTCAGCCCGTTTGGCCGCAAGGCTCGCCGCCTGCGCCGCCGGCGTCGGCGTATCGCTGGCGCTGTCGTCTGACGTGCTGGTGTCGGTGGCGAGCTGCGACAACGGCGTCGGCGCGCTTGTATCCTTCGGCTGCGGCTTGGGCACTGGCGCCGGGGCGGGAGCCGGTTGCGGCGCCGGGGCCGGGGCGGGTGGCGGCGGTTTGACAGCCGGAACGACCGGTTGCGGCGTCGGCTGAGGGGCGGGCACGGGAGCGGTGCTGGTCACGGGGATCGGGCTCGGCGTATCCGCCTTCGCCGGCTTGGGCTGGTCCTGGGCGGTATTGCCGGTCGGCTGGTTTGGCACCGCCGGCTTGTTGCTCTCGACCACCGACGGCGTTTTGGTGTCGATCACCTTGCTTTGCTCGCTGCCGGCACGGACGCTTGCCGTATCGGTCAGCGGCACAAGGTCGACGGCGATCGACTGCTCTTCGTCCGGCTTGAGCTGCTGGGGAAAGCTAAGGCCGATGATGGCGACAAGCAGCAGCACCACGTGGGCTGAGGTCGAGACCGTTACCCCGGTGCGCATGGCTTATTGAGCCTGACCCTGCGCCTGGTCGGTGATCAGGCCGATTTTGGAATAGCCCGCCTTCGACAGCACGCCCATCACCTTCATCACCGCGCCATAGTTGGCCGCCGTGTCGCCGCGCAGATAAACGCGATCGTCGGTCCCGTTAGGCGTCAGCGGCTGGATCGCCGCGATCAGCGCATCGGCATCGACCGGCGCATTTGGATCGCGGGCATTGCTGTCGCCGCCGCTGACATAGATCGTCCCGTCGGGCTTCACCGTCACCGTCACCGGCTTGCTGTCGGTGTTAAGCTCCTTGGCCTCAGTCTTGGGCAGGTCGATCGGCACGCCGACCGTGAGCAGCGGCGCGGCGACCATGAAGACGATCAGCAGCACCAGCATCACGTCGACCATCGGCGTGACGTTGATGTCGCTCATCGGCGAATTACCGCCGCCGCGGCGACGGCCGCGCCGTCTGCCTCCACCACCGCCGCTGGAAACTGCCATTGCCATCAGTTATTGCCCCTGGCCTCGAGCTGCCGGCTGAGGATGGTCGAAAACTCGTCGGCAAAGCCCTCGAGCCGGCCGATCATCTTGTTCGCATCGCCCGAAAGCTTGTTGTAGGCGATAACCGCCGGGATAGCCGCGAGCAGGCCGAGCGCGGTCGCAAACAGCGCCTCGGCAATACCCGGCGCCACCACTGCGAGGTTGGTGCTCTTCGATGCGGCGATCGACTGGAACGAGCTCATGATGCCCCATACCGTGCCAAAAAGGCCAACGAATGGCGCCGAGGAACCGACGGTCGCGAGGAACCTGAGGCCCCGCTCGAGCCCGTCGCTTTCGCGAGAGATCGCCACGTCGAGCACTTTTTCGAGGCGCGCCTGCACCCCGATATAGGACGACGCGCCCTGCTCGTGGCTGCGCTTCCATTCCTTCATCGCCGCAACGAAGATCGAACCAAGCCCTGTGGCCGGCCGGTCGGCCATCTGCTGGTAAAGTTCTTCCAGCGACTGGCCCGACCAGAACACCCGCTCGAACTGCGTCATGGCGCGGCTGACCCGGGTAAACAGCAGCGAGCGATCGATGATGATCGCCCAGCACCAGACCGAGGCCCCGAGCAGACCGATCATCACGATCTTGACGACCCAGCTTGCGCTGAGGAACAGCGCAATCAGCGAAAAGTCGACAACTTGCGGCGCGACGGGAGCGACGCTCGCAACAGCAGTCGTTGTGTCCATGAAAAGGTCCTTTCGGCCCGGCCCCGAGCGGACCGATCCAGCATCGGTGCGATGGGGTCAAACTTTGTCAATTTTAAGAGAAATGTCCCGTTCTCTCGGGCCTTGCCGCGGGTGCAATTCCGTTCCCTGACTTATGGTCAATGAATGGTTAACAAAGCGCTTCCGCACATGGGAAATCCAAGCGCACGGGCTTTCGCGCCACGCGAGACTGCCGGCAAGCCGCGTTGCCGCATGTCAGGCATGCAGCCTTTGGCTCAGCCTTCGCGCATCGCCAGAGCCAGCACCGCGGAGGGAAGCCGCGCCGCCCTGCCCTGCCCGTTGATCGCGACCACCACGAGCGTTGCCTCGACCAGCCGGACGTCGTTGCGAAAAATCGCCTGCTCCAGCGACAGCCGCGCGCCGGTTGCCGCAATCACTTTGGTCTCGACCACCAGCAGATCGTCGATATGGGCGGCGCCCTCGAACTCGATGGTCATCGACCGCACCGCAAAAGCGATACCGTCCTTGGCGAGCTCGAAATGATGCACCCCATGCGCCCGCAAAAACTCCGTTCGCGCCCGCTCGAGGAATTTGAGATAGGCCGCGTGATAGACGTTTCCCGAAAAATCGGTGTCCTCGTAATAGACTCGGACATCGAAGCGATCAGGCGCCGTCACAGGTGCTGCTCATTGAGCACGAGATGCGCCGGCGCCGCGGGCAGTGTACGCAGCCTTTCAATCATCCAGCGGGGCCTGAGATTGATCTCACCCAGCGCGCCGCCCTCGATCGGCACCCAGCTGAATTGCAGCCGCAGACCTTCGTCGTGCGTCTCGCGCACGACACCTTCTGTCCTGAACGGAAACTCGCGCGGCAGCTCGATCTGATAGTACGTGCCGATCTCGTGGACGCTGAGGCCCTCGTGTTCGAAGAAATTTTCGGCGGTAAAAATCAGCCGCTGGATAACTGCCGTTGATTGCAGTTCCTCGGCGACTTCGCGGGCCAGCGCCACGTCGCTCGCCTCGCCCATCTCGACGCGCCCGCCCGGCAGCATGACGTAGTCGTCGTTATCCTCGCGGCAGACCAGCACATGGCCGTCGCGGATGGCGATCGCCGCCGTCCGATAGTTGAACCGGGTGGCGCCGACATTGAAGCTGATCATCGTGCGTGCGGCGGTCATTCTTCGTCGGGCTCCTCGAACAGGTTGGCCTGCGTGCCGACAAAACCCTGCGGCACGTCAAGACCGAGATGCTGGAAGGCAAGCGCTGTAAGCAGCCGGCCGCGCGGCGTGCGCTGAATGAACCCCTGCTGGATCAGATAAGGCTCGACGATTTCCTCGAGCGCGTCGCGCGGCTCGCTCAGTGCCGCCGCCATCGTGTCGATCCCGACCGGTCCGCCGCCGTAAAAGTTGGCGATCGTCGTGAGATAGCGCCGGTCGAGCTGGTCGAGGCCGCGCGCGTCGACATCGAGCCTGAGCAGCGCTTTGTCGGCGACGGCGCGGGTAATTTCCTTCGCTCCATCGACCAGCGCAAAATCGGTGACGCGCCGGAGCAGCCGGCCGGCAATACGCGGCGTGCCGCGAGACCGGCGGGCGATCTCCATCGCCCCATCCGTCGCCATGCCGACACCCAGCAGCCGCGCCCCGCGATTGACGATCTGCACCAGCTCTTCCGGGGTATAGAAATTGAGCCGGATCGGGATGCCGAAACGATCGCGCAACGGGGTCGTCAGCAACCCCGCCCGCGTGGTCGCGCCGACCAGCGTGAATTTGGCGAGATCGATCTTCACCGACCGCGCCGCCGGCCCTTCTCCGATGATGAGGTCGAGCTGAAAATCCTCCATCGCCGGATAGAGAATTTCCTCGACCGCCGGATTGAGCCGGTGGATTTCGTCGATGAACAACACGTCGCGATCTTCGAGATTGGTCAGCAGCGCCGCCAGATCGCCGGCCTTGGCGATCACCGGACCTGAGGTCGCGCGAAAACCGACGCCGAGTTCACGCGCCACAATCTGCGCCAGCGTGGTCTTGCCGAGGCCGGGCGGTCCAACAAACAGCACGTGGTCGAGCGCGGCCTTCCGCTGTTTCGCGGCCGCGATGAAAACCTCAAGGTTCGCCCGCGCATCGGCCTGCCCGACGAACTCGGCAAAGCCGGTGGGCCTCAACGACACATCAAGCGGATCGTCGCGTCCGGCCGAGCCGGAGGTTAAATCATCAGCCATGAGGCATCACTAGCTGCTCAATTCCCGCAAGCCCAGCCGGATCAGCTTCTCCGTCGCCACGCCGTCGCCTTCCTTGGCCACAACGCGGGCAATTGCCGCCGAGGCCTGGGCGCCCGAATAGCCGAGGTTGGAAAGCGCCGACACCGCGTCGGTGACATTGCCGCCTGCTCGGCCCTCACCGAGCGCCGCCTGGAGGCCGATGACGCCAGCCTCGATGCCACCCAGTACCGGCACCTTGCCGCGAAGCTCGGTGACCAGCCGGATCGCAAGTTTTGGCCCGACGCCGCTGGCGCGGCCGACCATCGCTTTGTCCTGCAGCGCAATGGCGCTCGACAGTTCCCCCGGCGCCAGCGTCGAGAGGATCGACAGCGCCACCTTCGCGCCAACGCCCTGCACCGTCATCAACAGACCGAACCATGCCTTTTCGGTTTCGGTCGCAAAACCGTAAAGCCGGATCATGTCCTCGCGGACGACCATCTCGATATGGATGACCGCCGCTTCGCCGACCCGGGGGAGCGTTGCCAAAGTCTTCGACGAGCAGAACGCTTCGTAGACCACCCCGTTAACGTCGATCTCGACGTAATCGTCGCCGAATCCGTCGATCAGGCCTTTGAGTTTTGAGATCATCCGGCCGCCCTCAATGCCGCCGCACCCCTATGATGCGCATGGCAGATCGCGATGGCCAGCGCGTCCGCCGCATCGGCGCCCTTGAACACCGCCGCCGGCAGCAGGATTTTGACCATCATCTGGATCTGGTT